>Ga0172379_10000943_pt1 | contig 64331 bp, 39 predicted proteins | sample GrowelOW334metaG_FD_119756 | JGI IMG/M metagenome (GOLD analysis project Ga0172379, IMG submission 119756) | Groundwater microbial communities from an aquifer near a municipal landfill in Southern Ontario, Canada - Groundwater well OW334 metaG | ecosystem: Environmental > Aquatic > Deep... | reverse complement strand
TGCTGCATTTTGCTGGGTAACACTATTTACTTGCTGAATAGCTACATTTACCTGCTCGGCTCCATTGCTTTGTTCTACGCTGGCAGCTGTTATTTCCTGGATTAATTGGGCCGTTTTTTCAATATTGGGTAACGTGTTTAATAAAAGTGTGCTTGCTTCTTCATTGGCTTTAATACTATTTGAAACTATACTAACAATCTCTTCAGCCGCAATTTTACTTCGCTCAGCCAATTTACGAACTTCAGCTGCTACCACAGCAAATCCTCGGCCATGCTCACCTGCTCTTGCTGCTTCAACGGCAGCATTAAGTTCTAAAATGTTGGTTTGAAATGAAATATCGTTAATAATCTGGATTTTGGTGCCTATTACTTTATTTGCTTCAACAGCTATTTTTGATTTCTCGGTTACTAATATTATATCCCTTAAAGCACCGGCAGAAATTTTTTTGGTTTCTTGCGAGTTGTCAGTATTTTGCTGAATATTACTCGTTATTTCCTCCATTGTTGATGATACTTCTTCAATGGATGAAGCTTGTTCATTTGCTCCTTGGCTTAATTGCTGAGAAGTGGAACTCATTTGTTCACTTGCAGAGGCAATATTGTTTGTGCCTTCAATTACATTTGATACTATCTCTTGCAATTTAGCGGTCATTCGGTTCAAAGCATCTGAAAGCTGCCCAACCTCATCTTTCTGATTTATATCAAGCGAAACATTTAAATTTCCATTAGCAATTTCTTCTGCCAAACGAACAGCCTTTTTTAAAGATTTAGATATATTGTTACTTATGAGCGAATTTATTAATACAAATAAAGCAACTCCTAAAAGTACAGCTAACAAAAGAGCTATTCTAACCTGCTTGATTATACCCATTAATTCATGCTCATAAATGGAAACTGAAACAAAAGCATCAATACTTTCAATGTATTTAAAGTACTGGTACTTTTGTTTTCCCTCCCACATATAAAAGCTTTTACCTTCAATTGATTTTGAGTTTATTAATTGCTGAAAAAATTCAGCATTTGCATGATTCTCACCTTCTTTTGTTGGATGAATAATGAATTTGCCATTTTTATTAACTAAAAAAGGATATCCCGTTTCGAAGTACGATTTGCTTTTAAATATTGCTCTTAATTTTTTTAGGTCAGTATCTTCAAATGAACTATGAGAAGAGTTTTGATAGAAATCCATCTGCTGGGTTATTAATGTAGCCAAATCATTAACCTGTTCATACATCCGGATATCTGTATCTGCAATAATTTTCGCACGCTGTTTGTTTACTAAATAGAAGCCAACTGAAGTTAAGATAACGATCATGGTTATGCTTAAAATCAAATTAAGGCGAAGACCGATTTTCATATTGTTTATAAAGTTCATAGTTGTAATGTTTTAAAGGATTACTATTAAAGCTAACTCTCTTGTTATTCTGATCTTAATCATTAAAAAGAATATTTTGCCGAAAAATACAATCTATTGTTGCTTACAGCATCAGCAGTTGTAATTGCTTCGTATTTGCCGTTTGCAGCATCTAGAGTCATATAAGTAGCCCTTGTCATCATATATTCGAATCCAAACTCTACTTTACCCGATGTATAAGTAATTCTAGGTGAAATGCGTAACAAATTATCAATATCCCCCCCCCGTGTATAGCCCGTAAGTTCGTAATAGTTACTATCGCTTGAACTTAGGTTTGCAGTATAACCTACAAACATTCCCAATCCAAATGCATGAATATCATACATTCCTTCACCCCAGAAAGCCATTGTGTTAATATTCGAGTATGAATAGTCATCAACCTCATTCGCAGCACCATATCCACCAATCATTGAGTATGGAGTTAGGTTTTGACCATAAATGGTATAAGCTTTTAAGGTAAGTTCGCCTGCCTTGTATTTGGCAAATGCTGCAACATCAAAACTACCAGTTTTCTGATTGGTAATGTCCCCAGTTTCCGTTACAAGCCTCGGTTTAAATGTTTTAAAACCTGAAACAATCCCTGTAATAAAGTCTCCCGTTTTGTATTTAACTGTTGCATGGATGTCCGGCAAAATGGCATTTTTTTGCGCGTTGGCAGGTCCGGTACTGTTTTGGTCTATATAGGAAATGGCTGCACCAGAAACTTCAATCTCATCATTTACATTATATGAATATTTAACCTGGGGTGCCCTATTAAGTGGATTGAATGGAATGGCTGCGCCCATGCCCAACACCTGGGGAAAACACTCGGTAACAAACAGGGGATGCCACGATTGCCCAAGTAACAGTTGGGCTCTCTCCCAAGTCAAATTCACAAACATGTGGCGAATGCGAGGGGTTTGTATCGAAGTAAGTGTAGTTCCCAAAAAATCAATTTCAACCAACCCATTTACTTTAGCACCAAAAGCCTCAGGTCCATTAATCTTGGCACGGAAACGCGATTGAGCTGAAAGCATATTTAATTGGCCTTGTTTGTTAATATCGTTTCCGTTGTTGTCTAATTCTTCAGGCAATGGGAACAAATAAAAATTACCCTCTCTTGCCGTAACCGATTTGTATGAATCATAATATGCTTCATAAATAATGTAACCAGAAAAGACAAATAAAGGTTTTTTGACTTCTATTGCTTCTTCCTGAGCCTTTATAAGTCCCGAGAAAAACAGAATTGAAAAAATAATACAAATTTTTTTCATTTTTTTTTGTTTTAAAGTTTTACTTATTAATGTTTTCTCTTAGCATTCTTCAACAAGTTCCAAATGGTGTTGAAGCGAAATAATTTCATTGTCTGTAAATACGTTGTCCACATTAAGAATCATGATGAAGCCTTCATTTTTTTGAACCATTCCCGTAATAAATACAGTACTATATTTTGTTCCAATCAGTGGAGAGGGTTTTATTGAGTCCTCGTCAATTTCAAGAACCTCTTCCACACTGTCTACCAGGGCACCAATTTTAGTTTGGCGGTTTTCCAATTCAATCTCTAAAATAAGAACACAGGTGTTTGTCGTAATTTCGGCAGGTTCCATGCCAAATTTTATTCTACTATCAATTACAGGTATTACTTCGCCCCGTAAATTCATAACTCCTACCATGTAATCAGGTGTTTGCGGCATTTTAGTTATTTTTGGCACTTCAACAATACTCAATACTTTGTTTACATTTGAGGCGAAAGTTTCTTTTCCTAGCTTGAATGCCAAATACGATTTTTGTCCATCTTGATGTTCCATTTTCTCAGTTTTAGATTAATTGCAAGGGAATGTAAAAATCACCGTTTATTACTTTTTTAATTGCATCTTTTAATTGTTTACCCACGTCCGATTTATGTATATACCCTTTGGCGCCTGCTTTAATCATGCTTTTTACATATTCAAATTCATCATATTGGGTAAGTGCTATTATGCGAGGATAACTGCGAGACTGTTGATTAATAATTTTTGACGTTTGGATGCCATTTAATTCAGGCATATTAATATCCATTAAGATCACATCAATCTCTAGATTTTCAATTTTGGAAAGGCATTCAATGCCATTTGAAGCTTCCCCTACCAATTCAAACTCACCGGAATTCCGAATAAAATTTGCCAAAACCCATCTAAAGGTGGTATTATCGTCAACAATGAATATTTTAGGTTTTGAATGATCCATAATGCAATTATTTACATTTCAAATTTGCCTCCGATAATGAGAATAAAATAGAGTGAATAGAACTGTTTTTTTTTGGGTAAAGGAATAACCCTAATTAGTTAGAACAAGTAGATAAATTAGGTAAAAGCACCTATTTAAGATTTGGGAAATCCAGTGTATTGTTTAAATTTATTGAAGTTAAGCCGATGTAAACTGCTGAATAATAAGAATATGATTTTTTCATCCGGTCTTCTGTACTAAACAATGAATTTGTTAAATATATGAGTTGGTTGGGATATTTTTTGGTTGCTTAAAAGTGAAGAAAATACGATTATGGCAATTTTTTTTGAATAAATCTTAATCATTCAAAAAACATTATATTTCAATCAATTTGTTTCGAATGCCATAGGATAATAAAGTGATTGTATTTTTAGAACCTGTTTTGGAGATTAAACTGGCTCTGTGATTGGCAACCGTTTTTATACTAATGAACAGTTCGTCAGCAATTTACTGATTTGTAAAACCTTTACCTATCAGGCTTAAGACTTCAAGCTCTCTTTTTGAAAGGGAGTTTTGTTCGTTTTGAGATTTGCTTGAAATATATTTTTTTGTAAAATAAGGAATAAACTCTTCCGAATAGTATTGTTGACCCTTTGCTATGGTTTCAATGGCTCGCTTTAAATCGGTGGCATTGGTGTTTTTTAAGATAAACCCTTGAGCCCCTGCTGCAATCATGTTTTCCAGATAAATTTCATCACCAAACATGGATAGTGCAACTATTTTAATACTAGGATACTCCTTAAGTACCAGTTTAGTTGTTTCAATTCCGTCCATTTCGGGCATTTTTATATCTAACAATATAGCATCAGGCATTTGATGTTTTAATAATTGAAGAAGTTCTTTCCCATTTGATGCTTCACCTATAATTTCAACAAAATCCAATTTCGATATTGTCATGATAACTCCTTGCCTAAATAGTTCATGATCGTCAACAATAATAATTTTAAATTTGGAATTCATTTAATTAAACTCAATTAGTTAAAATTCTAAAGCTAAAGATAATACCTTTTTGGGGATAACTTTCAAAGTGATACGTACTTTCTATAGTTTTCATTCTATTTAAAACATTACTTAAACCAAGACCCTTCTTATCTTGTATTGTTTGTTTTAAGTCAAATCCCAATCCATCGTCTTTATATACTAAATCAATATATTTACCAATTTTATTAAAATCAATATTAATATTCTTGGCCTTTGCATGCTTAATAGTATTGTTTATTAATTCAATTAATACGTGGTAAATAACAATTTCAGAGTTTTTATCAATACTCAATTCTTGGTTGAAATAGTTAAGAGCTATATGTATGGTGTTTGTATTATTTATTCTTGAACAAAATGAATTTAAGGCTTTAATTAAACCATAATCCGTTAATACGCTAGGCATTAATTGATTCGAAATAGTTCTTGTTTTATCAATGGCTTCTTTTATCATTGTGTCCAACATAACGACAATATCATTTCTTCGTTCTGGCTTAATTTTTTCATCTTCCAGTTCATTTATGTAAAGCCTAATCCCCGAAAGGTGAGGGCCAAGCTCATCATGCAAGTCTTCGGCAAACTTTTTCCGTTCCTTTTCTTCCGTTTCAAGTATGGCATTGAATAACTTTTTATCAGCAAGTTTTTTTTCCGTTATATCTTCTTTTACTGACATAAAATTGGTAATTCTGTTGTTGTCATCAATAACAGGTGTTATTAATATTGATTCCCAAAACAAATCTCCATTTTTTTTCTTGTTGCAGATTTCGCCACTCCATACATTACCTGCCATTATTGTTTCCCAAAGTTCTTTATAAAAAGTCTTGCCATGTTTTCCCGATTTCAAAATACGAGGAGTCTTACCGATAACCTCTTCTTTTGCAAATCCCGTTGTTATATAGAGTTTTTCATTGGCATATTCTATTATGCCTTTTATATCCGTTATAATGACCATATTTGCACTCTGTTCAACAGCTTTTGAAAGTTTTTTTACTTCATTTTCAGCATTTTTCCGGATGCTAATATTACGGTTTGTTCCACGCACACCTATATAGTTATTGTTGTTATCATAAACGGGTTGACACGAATGTTCAATCCAAATGAGTTCACCCATTTTATTTATGATTCGGAATTCAATAACATCATTTCCCAAATGAAACGCAAATGCATTTTTATGATGGGTACCCCATTTTTCTTGATCTTCCGGTATAATTATATCGGTGAATAGTTTTGGATTTGCTTTAAATTCCTCAACGTCATACCCTGAAATTCTTTTACACGAAGGTGATATATATTTAAATTTGTTGTCAGTGCCCAACCAATATTCCCAATTTGATGTATAATCGGCCACAATTTTGTAGTGTAAACGACTTTCAGTCAGGTCTTTTTCATGTTTTTTACGCAACGTAATATTTCTTAAAGTTGATAGTATGACTTTCTGATCATCATAAGTGGATATACTACTATTGATTTCGACGAAAATTGTTTTTCCATCATTAACCTCCAGTTCTATTTCTATTGGCTCAACATCTTCTGTACCAATTGACTGAATCCGTTTTAAAATTCTATCCTGATATTTTTCAGGTATCAATTCAACGGATTTTTTTCCGACTACATCTTCGTATTTGAACCCATAAGTTGTTAAGGCTTTCTTATTAATATCAAGAATTACACCCTCTAAAGTGCTCATTAAAATAATGTCGTTATTATCCTGAAAAAGATTTCTGAATTTTTCTTCGCTTAATTGAAGTTTTTCTATTGACTTTTTACTTAGTTTTTCAATCTTTAGACCATATTGAATGATGCTAATTATTAAAATAAGTAGCAGAATTGTAATAAATAGGGTACGCCGTAATTCGTTTTTTCGAAATTTACTAAGCTCAATATCAATATCATCAATATATATTCCGGTTCCTATAATCCAACCCCATTCTTTATAAAGCTTTACATAACTAATTTTTGGAAGGTTTTTGGTGGAATCGTCTTGCCATTGCCAGTTATATTCCAAATAACCCTCCCTATTATTTTTTACCAAATCAACTGCATGGTTAAACAATGCCGTTCCATTGATATCTTCATAATGCGATAAGTCAGTGCCTTCTAATTCCTTTCTATAAGGATGCATTATCATAATGGGTGTTAAGTCAGTTATCCAGAAATAACTTTTCTTATCATCACCATAACTGAGCCCTCGAATATGTTCTAGAGATAACTTTTGGATTTCCGCTTGGGTTAAACTGTCCTTATAAGTACTATTATAAATATCAATAGTGTTAATGGCTATTTGCGTAAGTTCCTTAATCATTATTTTCTTTTCATCAACAATGGTTTCCTTAATACTGGGGAAAAGGAAAATATAATTATTAATAATATGTAGGCATATTATTAATAATAAGGGAATTATAAGGTAAATTAAGAACTTCATTCTCATATAGGGGATTTTTAAAAATCTATTTACAAGATAGAATCTATTAATGGGTAAGCAAAATTACAGGTCGGATTTTATTTGAATAGTAATTTTGAAATTTTGTCATGTTATTACTCCAACATAGCTCTTATTGCACCCGAAATATCAATTAAAGGCTAAAAAAAGCAACTGAACACTTGCAGACAGATTTGAAAAATTGAAAAAACGCACTGATAAAATACGATCATTGATTGAAAGTTGGTGCAAGAAAAAATTAGTTTTTGCCCACCCGCTTCTGCCCTTCGCGACGAGTCAAGGTGACTTGTCCTGATACCAAAAATTGCAATAGAGCTTGTCTGTCTGCCATCGCTTTTTTGCCGACCTTAAAAACTAATTTTTTCGGGAACAGCAATGCTTCGATTGAACGGATTAATGACTGTAAAATGTTGATAATTAACTAATAATGAATATAACCCAGCATACTTTTTGGTGTTGGTTTCTTTTGTTTGTGCTTATAAAGCAGTCCTATTCACTAATGAACTTTGCCCAATTAAAATAAAAAACATAGAAGAAAAGCTAAAAGTTGTTTTAAAAATGGCTTAATATATCTGTCTAATGTCCTGTTTTCAAATGATATCAATGAATTTATTAATTGTTGTAAATTTTTGTCATGTACTTATTGATATGATTTTTTTTACATATATTAGCTAAAGAAATACTGGCCCCATGTAAAAACCAACCAAAATTGAGTGAATTTGAGACATTCTATGGCTGGTATAAGCAAGTTAAAAGTTAATTAAGAAAGTGTCGAAAACTAAATTTGTTATATAAAATATTTAACTGCCATGAAGAATAGAACTAAATCCATCCTGAGCATCACATTATTAACGTTATCACTATTTGGCTGTAATGATTGTGACGAGATTTTCTGGAAAAAATGCGATCCAGAGCCAATGGGAAAAAAGGGTTTTTTTGAAATGAATCTATTGGATATTTCAACAGAACCTTCAAAAAGAGAGGTAAACATTCTATTTCAAGTTTTAGACGAAAACAAAATTGGTGTTGATGATATAGTAAAAGTTGATTTAGATGTTCTTGAAAACAATGAATTTATTGATACAGAAACAGGATTAAGGATAGACCCAGGCCATATTCCTAGCAAAATTAAAACTATATTTCTAATCGATATTTCAAGTAGTATCTCTAGGCAAGTGCAACAAATAAAAGATGCCAGTATTGCTCTAATTGACAGTAAATTACCTAATCAAGAATTTGCAATATTTACCTTTGATAAGGATTTATATAAACTTCAAGATTTTACAACAGATACTAATTTACTTAAACAAAAAATCAATTCAATTCCGAGTTCTGAATTAGAGAATAGTACGAATCTTTATGGAGCACTTATAAAATTAACAAACAATTCGTTAGTTAGTTGGAATGAAGAGTTCAGTACAACAAATATTTTAGCTATTAATTTAATCTTATTCACAGACGGTAGACATAATGCAGATCCATCAATTACCTTGCAAAATGTATTACAATTTACGATAAACAAAAAAATTTATGTAGCAGCTTTACAAAGTCCTGATTTAAGAGAAGACCCTCTTAAAGAAATTGCAAATCAAAAGTATTTTTTAGCTAATAACATCGATCAATTAAGGAACACATTTCAGGAAGTACAGAGTAATATTAAAAAAACCTCAAATAGTATCTACTTTTTGTTTTATAGAAGTACTATTTCAAACCCTGCAAGTAGACAAAATACATTAGAAATAAGAATCAGGAATAACACGAACAACTTAAATTCTGGCAGGATAAAAACTGTCTTTAATAGTCAAGGATTCAATTAAAACAACTAATAGACGTTTGGCTCAATGTCGGGGGACATGATTAAGTCAAGTTAAGTGCTTCTATTGAGCATTTGTGAAGGCTGAAAAGTTTGTACTTCTAGGTTAGCCAATACACCAAGCGCCAAACCGTTAGCAGTAAGGCAATAAGTGCAAACTTGAAACTATGAATAAGAAATTAACTATATTGCGTAAGCAAGCTGATGTGCAAGCAAGTGCAAGCGCTTCATATCCGAAATGTCACCCTAAACGGCATCCTGCTTAAATTCTAACTAACTTCATTTTGTCAAATAAAACCATAAAAACTATACACCATGAATAACCACATGTATGCTTCTACAAACGAAGCGAAAATTTACCAAAGCGTTGTCGATAACAAAGGGAAAGAGATTATTAATAGAATTCTCATGGGCACTTATGTTAAAATTGTTGAAGAAGAAAGTGACTGGTACAAAGTAATTACAGCTGGTCCTGATGGCTGGATGCACAAAAACGATTTAAGCGAAAAAATGGGATTGAAAGTTTTCTTTTTGGATGTTGGCCAAGGGGATGGCATTTTAGTTGAAATAGGCAATTACAAAATATTAATTGATGCAGGTCCTAACGATAGTATGTATCGGTATTTAACAAAATGGCAATACAAGTATCAGCTTGATACAGATAAAAAAGTACATATCGATTTTCTAATCATCAGCCATTTTGATATTGACCATTATAAAGGTGCCATAGAAATTATTAACGACACAAGATTTACATTCGGCACTGTAGTGCATACAGGTATATTAAAATTTTCAACAAATAAAGCGGAAAATCCATATCCTACAGGTCTTGGCGAAACCATAGAAAAAGGAAATAATAAATACCTGACTACTATATTTAATGACCTTTTAACTGTTAATGAACCTGTGCCTTTTAATAGGGATGTAACAGCATTTATGCAAGCAATAACAACTGCTAATAAACAAAACAGGGTCAGCAGTGCGAAAAGATTTAAGGCAGGTGATACTATCATAACTGATAATATAGATAGTCAGGATTTTAGAATTGATGTATTAGCTCCTTTTAATGAAATAATAGATGGCAAAACATGTTTTGTTTACTGGAAAGATGATGGTATAACAATAAACGGACACAGTTTAGTTCTAAAAATTACGTTTGGTACTAGGACAATTCTACTTGGTGGTGATTTGAATACTTTTTCCGAAAATTATCTAATGGCTAAGTATGAGGGTCATAAAACGTTTGAGGTGGATGTTGCAAAATCTTGTCATCATGGGTCTCACGATTTTACAGAAGAATTCATGGCTTTAGTTAATCCATACGCCACAGTTATTTCTTCAGGTGACAATGAAAAGCATTCACATCCAAGACCTGATGCAATTGGCTGTGCTGGTAAATATTCAAAAAGTCACCGTCCGTTGGTATATTCTACAGAGCTTGCCCGTTCTACCAATATTAAAAATCAGGAGATTCTCTATGGTATGATTAATTTAAGATGCAACGGCAATGATATCTATATGGCTCAAATGAATGAAGTAAAAACAAATAGTGATGTATGGGTATCTTACCCTATTATATAATTCTTAAATGAGCAACAAAAATACATAAGCAAAATAAGGGCGAGCATACAACAGTAGTTTGGCAAAAGTGGCGGCTCAGTCCCTCATAGTAATAGCGTTATCAGCTTGTCCCGATGCCTCGGGATCAGGATTATTCAAGAATAATCGGGGTAAATCTAAAACATCAATCCCATTCCAAAATCTTTATTTTGTTTAGGTTTTTCAATTTTTGACGTCATTTCAATGACATTGCTCATTTGAGTATTCAATTGTTCGGTCACAAATTTTAGTTGTAAGCCTGGCTGGCTTGCAAATATTCAACAATAAGTCCAATATTATATGTTTTACTTTCTTGGTCGATAAATGGAGATAACGGGTATCCTTCTTTCATGGTAAGAAAGCTTATCAATAACCTCCCTAATCTCTTATTTCCATCTATAAAAGGTTGATGAGTCCAGATCTCCTGTGCCAACCTTACCGATTTACTAATTACAGGTTCGCTGCTAGAATTTATTGAATCTATTAGTTTGTTCATGTGTTCCGAGACATTCTCAGGATTGCTCTTAGGTTCAATAATTTTGATTTCCTTACCATCTTTTTTAATGCTAATATTATTTTGTTGGTTTTTAAACTCCCCCAAAAATTGATCATTCCGTTTTTCTTCAAAAAACCGGGCATCATTTTTCCAAAGGTTACTTAAAATATTTCCGTTTAGTTCTTATATAGACAAGAAGTTTAAGAATCATAATTAATAGTATAAAGTACGAGTCGAAATTTTAATTATGATAAAAAAGTACTTGGTACAATAATTAAAATTCTTATTGGTTTGCAAATGAAAAACTCTTTTTGCTGGCGAAAAAAAAAGAATCGACCAATGCCAATTTTTTTTTTCGTCAGCAATGAATAATTACAACTAAATTATGTGCAAATCATGTGCAAACAAAATAAAAAGGCCCTCACAGAAAAACTGTAAGGGCCTTTGTTACCAAGTGACTCCGCAGGGATTCAAACCCCGAACCTTCTGATCCGTAGTCAGATGCACTATTCAATTATGCTACGGAGCCTTTTGCGGGTGCAAATATAGACAAAAATTTCAGAAACCAAGAATGATTTTGAATTTTTGAAAAATAATTAGCCTAATACTTAGCGGCCACAGGTTGCTGGCGAAGAAGTGTAGCAATTAACGGTGAAATAAATAGGTGTTAATTTGATGGTAGCAAAAAACAAATTATTGTTGAGAATAGGTGGATACGTTACAACGAAATTGCATTCCTATTTCATAACTTTTAATTAACTTGCAAAACAAATAATTAGACTTTATAGTATTTATTCAAAAAATAGTGACCATGGATTTATTGAAATTTTCTTCAAAATTGATAGTATTGATATCCTTTTTGTCCCTGATGGTAGGTTGTACTATGAAAAAGCAATCGTCTCACAGTGTGCTATTCGAAGAAAATACTTGGTTTTTTGGTAATAAAATAGTTTTTCAAAACGATTCCGCTATTTCCTATTCTGGGTATGATACGGTTGCCAATAAATTTACCAATCAGGTATTAAATCCCATAAAATTAACCGATTCTACCTTAGTTTTTCATCGATTTCAGGAAAGAGGTTATTATAATCAAAATAGGGAGTTTCAAATTACCCGTATGGAGGAATTAATTGATACGGTTCGCTATGATTTTAAATACATTAATAAGCAACCAAAGTTAATTTTATATCTCGATCCATTTCCATTAATTCTCAGCACAAATAAGCCTCTCAGTTTTAATGAAACCAAAAATTTTGAATCCATTAAATTTCTAATTGCTGATTATTCAATTGGCGATCAGATTGATAGGTCTTTATTGAAAACGCGTGGTATTTATAATTACCCGAATTATACCATTGAAGATTGTGAATTTATTGAAAATAAAGATATTACCTTTAAAATAATTGGTTATAACAGTATTTATTCCATTGAAAGGAAACGTATTGAAAACTACCTGGTGCAAGAAATTGTAAATGTGGTGACCAGTAAACTGGGCTTAAAACCCGAATATAGACCTATGCGACAGTGGGTTAGTGGTTCAGACTATGAATATGAGTTTTATCGCTGGAGTGGACATGGGGTGCAAATAAACCTGTCACGGAGCAAATATATTGGATCATTGGCCTATAAAACAATTTATGATGGTAATGACTGGGTACTTTCGTACGATGATTCCTATTTACAGTCAATTTTGGTTGAAACTTTCCGTAATGGAAAACCACAATCCCGTATTATCAATTAAGACAGGAGTTGGAAGCTTGAAGACAGAAGTAGGAAATTAGAAGCTAACCAGCAACCAGCAGCTAGAAGTTGGAAATCTTGTTTCTAATTTTATTCCTGAGCCCCATTTATGGTAAAAGAATCGGCATCAGCATAAACGGGAAACTTATTGCGGAATGCTTCCAATTCGCTGAGTGAAATAGTTACCTCTCCAATGCCTTCCTGTTCTATTGGAAGTTCATTCAGAACTTCACCTTTTGGTCCAATTACCATGGAATCGCCTGAATATTCAATTCCCATACCGTCGGTACCAAACCGGTTTACACCAATAACATAACATTGATTCTCAATAGCCCTTGCTTTTAGCAAAGTTATCCAAACCTCGCGTCTTGGCTTAGGCCAATTCGAAACATAAACAAGCAAATCGTAGTTATTATTATTTCGGCTCCAAACAGGAAATCGCAAGTCATAACAAATTAGGGGCTTAATTCTCCATCCTAAATAGCTGAATATTTGTTGTTTAGTACCGGATGTAAAATTTTCATGCTCACCACCCATCCTAAATAGATGCCTTTTATCGTACCATTTTATATCGGAACAGGGATAGGCCATAATAAAACGGTTGAAGTATTTTTCTTCTTCCTTTATAATAGTACTTCCCAATAGGGCAAAGTTGTTTTCCAAGGCTCTTTTTTTCATCCAACTTACAACCGATCCATTCATGGGTTGAGCCATTTCAGTTACGTTTTGGGTAAATCCGGTATTAAACATTTCAGGCAATACTACTATATCAGCCTGATTTATTTTTTTTAGGTGAATGTTGAACAAGTCAATATTACCGGTAGAATTCTCCCAAATCAAGTTTGATTGAATAATGGCTACTTTGAGTTTATCCATATAATTAGTAATTGTTTGATAGGAATTGAACCTTGTAAATTGTGATTTAATTCGACTTGTAACTAAAATTATGAAAAATCGAAGCTGAATTTTTCAGGGTATTTTGAAATAGGGTTAATTTTTTTATAGTATTCTTTGATATAAAGCATATCTTTTTCAATATCGCCGGTTGGTACAAAACGTTCCCCGTGGCTCATTTTTTTATTTCCGTAATCAAGATATCCCAAATAGATGGGTACATTGGCTTTTTGGGCAATTAAATAAAATCCTCTTTTCCATTTTGTGGTTTTTTCACGGGTTCCCTCTGGAGTTATAGCAACAGCAAAAGTTTCGTTATCATCAAAATATTGAATTACTTGTTCCACCATACCTTTCGCAAATTTACCTCTATCGATAGGTCTAGCACCAAAATACCGGAGAATAAACCCCATGGGGAAATAAAAAGCTTCTCTTTTAATAAAAAAAATGGGTTGGATTCTTTTACTGGCAAAATACAATTTACCCCATGTAAAATCCCATCCACTAGTATGAGGAGCCGAAATGGCTATAAATTTTTTATCGACAGGAACCCCAACATCATACTTCCAGCCATACAACCGCAAAATCAATATACTAATCAATCGTCCCATAATGCTATTTTTTTGTAAAGGAACTAAAAATAAAGAAAAAGATAATCTCAGTTTACGAAATAGTTGCGTTAAAGATTAATTCATTTATTTTTGTTGATAAATAGGGTATCATGATTTTAAGCATTATTGTAGATAAAACATTTATTATCAAGTTTTTAAAGTTTGGATTGGTAGGTGGATCGGGCGTTTTAGTCGATTTCTTTTTTACCTGGCTATTTAAAGAAAAGTTTAAGATTCAAAAATATGTAGCCAATGCCATTGGCTTTACCTTGGCAGCTAGCACCAATTGGGTTTTTAACCGTATTTGGACTTTTCATAGCCAAAACCCGGAGATGTTAAATGAGTACACCCGTTTTTTATTGATTTCAATGGTGGGTTTAGGAATTAATAGTTTTGTTTTATGGATACTCACCGATAAATTTAAAATCAACTTTTATGTGGCTAAGTTGGGAGCCATTGGAGTGACCACCGTTTGGAATTTCTTTGCCAATTACTTATATACTTTTGCCTAAGGATTATGGATTATTTCTTTATCAATTTTTTAGTAATCAAGCCTTTCTGCGTAGTTATTTGAATGATATACAAACCCGGTTTGAAATGAGAAACATTCAAATTAACCAATTTATTGTTAGCTGGAAACTGCATTTCTTCAATCATTTTTCCAAAAGTATCAAACACAGTTATTTTTGATATGGATGTATTTTTCCCATCCAATGTAATGTTATCAATAGCTGGATTCGGATAAAGTAATATTTCATCACTAATTTTGTTTTTTGAATCAATAGAAACAAAACGTCCAATTTCCATGGCAATTAAATGCGAAAGATTAATATTCCAGGAATTATCTGGATCGGAATAAGGATACCACTGATTGGAATAATTTAATTCCCAGGCTGTATTTACTTCTGATTCTTCAACGGTCATTAATGCAACGGTATCACCAGAATATTGTGGTAGCACTATTGATAGATAAATGGAACTATTAACTTCAATCGGTGGTTCGAAACTAAAATAGACATAATCTTTATCAGCATTTTCTTTTATTTTACCAAGGGTAACTGAAGCTGAACCCAAAACCGTTGATGGCATTCCAAAATTATCTTTTAGTACTTGCATCTCAATGAGTTCATTATCGCGACCTGATGCAAACCCAAAAGCAACATAAGCACCTGTTATTACATTGAGTGGTAAAAATTCTGTTTTGTTAAAGAACTCAGCTTTAGCTTTGTCTTCATAAATATTATTCCCGGCCATATAGCCCCCTTCATTGGCTTCATAAAATGCTAATTTTTGTCCTTCTTTCCAATGAGCAACTGAAATCAAATCAGTAACATCGCCGCCTATTTTTAACGGATCGTAACCATCTAATACTTGAATTCCGGAATTTGAAGGGTCGAGCCAAGGTTTAAGCGATGTACTATCGGTTGGATATTTATTGTATGCTGCCGAAACCATTTGATAATAGTCATTGACTGAGCTAATGCAATCGGCATCGCCACCCGATAAACAACCCACAATGTTTTTGTTGGCATTAAAAAGGGGGCTTCCTGATGATCCGCCTTGAGTAGTTCCGGCATCCCATTTCAACACCTTCCAATGGGCTAGTGGATCGTAACCATAACCAAAATAAGTAGCCTTTTCCAAGGGGATATTATCAACTGATATTTTCTTTACATCACCCCATGGATGATGAATGCCAGTGGCTTTATCAGGAATGATACTGCGGCTATCCCATCCAGCAAAATAGGGTTTATAGGTTAACGGTATTTTTTCACTTAAACGGAGCAGTGAAAAATCTAAATAACCTTTATCCTGATTTTTGGTTGCAATTAATTCGGCACCCGAAACTGATTGTGACACGGAACCATCGGTACCATTGCATTCGGGACTTTCGTAATTAAAAACAAATACCGTATTTTGTGCTAAATATTCATTGTCGATGCAATGATTGGCTGTTAATAAATAAGGCGTCTGGTCATTTAAAGCATTATTGATTAATGAGCCAGAACACAATTGGCTACCTCCGGTAATCATTCGGCAAACAGCCCTTTTTTGAATTTGCCAATCGTCACCTTCCGAACAATTTATATCAATATTGCAAGTATCTGAAACTCCAAACTGGCCATCTTTTTTGCCAAAAATTCCTAAAAAATCATGCCCAATGGTACCTATGGTTAATTCACCTGGAAAATCAGCTTCGGCTGGTTCGTAATATTCAATAATCAGTTGATCACCAGCTACTGGCATGGTTGCAAGTCCACGCCAAGTTTTATTGTTTTTATGGGTAAATGCGCCAATCACTTGTGTGTGGTTTGAGTTGTATATAAATAGCCGGGCACCTTCCGGTAGCAGGTAATTACTGAATTGTACATTCAAACTGTAAGCTCCCTCCGATATAATTTTTACTTCCCATATTTTATCGCCGTTTGAAAGTTGAGTCCATTTGCCGGATTTATCGCTGGTTAGATAAACGTCAAATAATTCAGCAAAGGTGAGTGCAACACCTTTGGTATAACTGTTTTTTTTACTGGGTGCAACTATTGCATCAACCCCTGGTAAAACATAAGCTTCAAGTAATTCAACTTCCATCGGATCTGTCCAAAAATAGGGCAATCCACCGTCACTAACTTGGCCAAAAATATCCAACGAATGGGTTACTATCAAAAGGAATAAAACGGCAATAATCTTCATAATGCTAACATATTAATACTTCTACAAAATTGAGAAAATATTCTCAGTTAGCTTTAAAATTTGTCAATTAATGCAAGGTTTCAATGGAAAACCTTAGAATTGAAGTCATTCGATGATTTTTTTGCATAATCAGAAAGGATTAAAAACAACTAAAATTTTAAAGCAGCCCGTTATTTTGATACTAGGCATTATTTCTTAAATTTGTTATTGTTGATACTACTACAAAAGTTTTTTTACAATTCATATTAGGGACATGACTAAATACTTAGGTTTACTGCTTATCAATTTACTGGTATCATCAAATTTAATCTTTGCGCAATCCAAAATTACAGCTTATGTTCCTAAATCGGCAGTTCCGTATCTATATAAAAACAATTATACCATTTATGAAGGATTTGTAACCGACTTTTTAAATGAACTTTTTCAGGATACGGTAGCCATTGAACTTTATTCCGATACGTTGGAAATAAAAAAAATGAATTCTGTTTTGGTTTTTATACCTGAATCGGCAATGCCTGCTGGTTATCGTTTTATTCCCCTGCCGCACGATATCGATTATATGGTGTTCAAGCGTACAAATACCCAATTAAATTCATTAGCCGATTTGTATTCGAGTAAAATAATTGTTCTAAAAGATGATATCGTTTATCAATCGTTATACCGAAGTAAAGCCGCAAATATTTTTACAGTACCAACCTACACAAAAGCACTGGAGCTTTTATCATCTGGAATAAATGATTGCGCCATTATTCCCTATTTTATTGGAAATGAATATATCCGACAAAATAAAATAAAAAATATTGATTTTATTGATACCCCTTTTCTATCAGTAAAATTTGGTCTGGCAATAAGCAATCAGGAGGTTGCCTTAATCAAGATGGCCGAAGAGCGTATTAAATTATTAGTTGAAAACAATAGCTTTAAAAATCTTGAAAAAAAGTATTTTATTGACCAACCTTTTCGAAAATCGGGTAATTGGGCGCATTCTGCGTTTTATGCATTTGTAATTGGAATTTTGGTTCTTATCATTATTATTTTATGGATTTGGAATCGATTTTTGTTAAAAGAAATGGAACTTTCAACCAAAGAATATATCAATGAAATTAACAATCAGAATTTCTCACCTTTAATTATTGATTTTAATAATCCTTTAATTAAAAAAGTATTAGAACAAATTCCGGTTTGGTTATTTGTTAATAACGGAAAAGGTAAAATAGAATTAGTGAGCGATGAATTTTTGGAGTTTGCTATTAAAGAGGATGTTACGCCTGACAGTTTATTTTTGAATTCAATTTTTGAACCTGTTTTTGTTGAAAAACTAACTGCATTGGACGAAAAGCTGTTGAACCAATCCACTCAATTGTTTTTTGAAGAAGTTTCATTTTCCATTAAATCAATTTTGTACAAAAAGTGGATGATAAAATATCCCATGAAAATTGTAGGTCATAATGAGACCCTTGTCCTATCGTTTTTATTAAATCCGACCATTGAAGGTGAAATGCATATTAAATCAATGGCTCCTGAGTTCCTCTTTCGATCCTTAGTGGATGCTCTTCCTGATTTAATATTCTTTAAAAATACAAAAAGCCAATATCTGGGCGCTAACAAAGCATTGCTTGACTTTAATGGTAAAACAGAATCGGAAATGATTGGAAAAACCGATCATGAATTATTTGATAAGGAAAAAGCGGATAATTTTTTGGCATCCGATCAAATAGTATTCAATGGAGGTATGCGCTGGGAAGATAGGGAATGGGATGAATCAATTACAGGGGAAAACATTCGTTTCAAACATATTAAAATACCCTTATATGATCATAAAAACAAAATTTTTGGCTTAGTAGGAATTTCATATAATATTACGAATCATTATTTGTATGAATTAGAGCTGCAAAAATCAAAAGAAAAAGCAGAAGAATCGGATCGGATTAAATCATCCTTTTTGGCTAATATGAGCCATGAAATTAGAACTCCTTTGAATTCCATCATTGGTTTTAGCGATTTATTGGTTGACACTGATCTTACCATCGACCAAAGAGTGGAAATAATTGATATGATCCAGTCAAATGGGCATATTTTAATTGATATTATTGATGATATTATTGATTTTTCGCGGATTGAATTAGGTCAAATCCATTTAAAATATACCGATTTCAATTTGAATGGTATTATTAAAGATTCATTTTTGTTTGCTAATGCCAAAAAGAATCAATTGGGTAAAGACCAATTGAATATTTCCTATACTATTGGCTCTATCGAAGATGAATTTATTATTCATTCCGATCCATATAGATTAAAACAGGTTATTAAGAATTTAATAAATAGTTCCATCCGGTTTTCTACTGCTGAGAGTTTATACATTGGTTATTTAATACGCGAAGACAATTTATTTTTTTATCTTAAAAACGACAATAATATCTTGTCAGAAAGCTTAATAAGAAAGCTGATGACAGATGATTCGATTTTACAAATAAATTTTTCCGAAATTGAAGAATCGGCGGGAATTGGATTAATTATAGCAAAGAATATAATTGAAATGCTTGGCGGAAAACTTTGGTCAGAGGAATCCGTTCATGGTAAACCCGATTATTATTTTAATATACCATTTAAAAGAGTGGTTTCTAAAGCATACCTGACTCCTGCAGATTCAATTTATGATACCCCGGATTGGACTGGTAAAACGATTCTAATAGCAGAAGATGAAATAACTAATTATATTTTGCTTCAAAGTATTCTTTCAAAAACCCATGCAGTAATTTTAAGAGCTGAAAATGGAGAAGAGGCAGTAACACTGTATAAAGAGCATCCTGAAATTGATCTTATTTTAATGGATATCAGAATGCCCGTTATGAATGGAATTGAAGCATCAAAAATAATTATGAGTTTAAACCGTTCAGTAATTATTATTGCCCAAACCGCTTACGCCATGCCTGAAGATAAGGATTTATATGTTAGTCTGGGAATAAAAGGGGTTTTGGCTAAACCCATTGATCCGGGAGAATTATTCTTTCTATGTAACAAATCATTTAAAAGTAAATCAGTTTAGCAATATATTTAAGAATCCCTACACCCGCGGTAAATGAAAAAGGGCACTCCATGATAGAAGCACCCTTTTTTTTTGAAGTCATTTAGTTAAAGCTATTGCTTACTTATTTTATATAGTTCTGTTTTATTATTTGAAATCACTTGAATAAAATATATTCCCGCATTCAGGTTTTCAATAGATATGGTTTGATTAAATGATTGATTTCCTTCGTATTGTAAAACTAATTGACCCGCTAAATTAACGATGCTTAGTTGATTAATTGGGTTATTGCCTGTTACATTCAGGTAATTTTGAGCTGGATTAGGATAAATTTGAAATTCATATTCCGATTTCGTTGCGTCATTTTCAGTATCAAAACTAATGTCGGTAAAGTTTTTAATGGTTATCTCATCCAAACAAAAATAAGCGGGGGTATTCATTCCCCAATCTCCATTATCGGTCGATGAAAGTTCAAAAGTCAGGTACGATGTATTGGTTAATGAACTTAAATCAACCCATTGCCAGTCTTTAATAATATAGTCTTTTACATTATCCGCAAACCGATAATCGGCTAAATAAAACTCAATAATACCAACCTCAATTTGAGACTCATTCCAACCGATAATTTTCAGTTTAAACCAGTCCTCATCGTTTCCGGTTTCTCCTCCAAATTTTTTTGAATATTCATCGCCATCCCTCATTGATAAAGCAGCATAAGTGGAATTAGTAACGTACAACCCTAGCATATCCGAAGGTTTATTCATAATAATGGTATCGGCTCCAAAATTGTAACCTATGGCATACTTTGCCGAACCTAAAGCACCTATTCCAGCAAATGCGCTGTATTGGTTGGTGTATCCTGGGGTAGTGTTGTTAGTAATGTTGGAATAGGCAAATCCACTCCAACTAGCACTATACTGGTTTTTAAAAACCATTGGACCACTTGAAAAACTTCCACTACTATCGCTACCATTCCAGTAACTTTCAGTTTCAAGGGTTAAGTCATCCATAGAGGCAACTTGTTGAGCACTTGTTTGCAACATACCTAAACTAAATAAGGCAAACACAACTAAAGCATAATTTTTTTTCATAAAAAGTTGATTAATAAATGAATAAATAAAATCAACCTTTACTAACGGATTAAATTGATGGGGCAACAATAAATGCAGCTACACCAATGGCTTTTTTTCCCGAAAGCTAAGGTATTGTTTGCTTAGGCAGGTCTTCTGACTTACTCCCTTTTACCAAGCCTTCCCATCCCGAGGCATCGGGACAGTGGCAAAGGTGTTTTGGTAAAAGTTAAGGAGCTTACAGCAGCGGGTACTGTTGCCGATTTACGCGGCATTCCCTTTTAATCCATCAGGTAAAAACCTTTTTGGAAACCATTGCAAGCCAAAAGTAGTCCATTTTAATTAATCAACAATAAATTTGTGTTTGTAATAAAAATATATTTTTGAACTGTGTTTTTATTATTTGTTTATAAAAAGCATAAGGTACTTTCAGTTAAAACAAATGATTTATCTAATTTTAGGCCATTCAATCAATTTTGCTATGAAGGAAAAAGATACCGTAAGAATTGTGGAACTTAGGCAGTTACTTGACAATCATAATTATAAGTACTATGTACTCTCAGCACCTGAAATATCTGATTATGAATATGATCAGTTGATGCATGAATTGGTTCAGCTTGAAAGTAAATACCCCGAATATTCCGATGCAAATTCTCCAACACAAAGGGTAGGAAGCGATTTAAATCATGAATTTAAACAGGTGAAGCACAAATATGCCATGCTTTCGTTAGGTAACACTTATAACGAAACCGAAATAAGGGATTTTGATTTGCGTGTTGCTAAAACACTGAATACTTCGTATAGTTATGTATGCGAACTTAAATACGATGGAGCTTCAATTAGTTTAACCTATGAAAAAGGAAAATTAAAATATGCCGTTACCAGAGGGGATGGCGAAAAGGGCGATGATGTTACCAATAATGTGCGCACTATAGGTTCAATCCCGTTAACTTTAAAAGGAACTAATTATCCGGAACTATTTGAAATTAGAGGCGAAGTTTTTTTGCCTCACAAAGGATTTGAAAAACTCAACAAAGAACGCGAAGAATTAGGCGAGAATGTTTTTGCAAACCCCAGAAATGCAGCTTCGGGTTCATTAAAAATCCAAAACTCTTCCCTGGTTGCGAAAAGACCTCTCGACTGTTTTCTCTATTATTTATTAGGTAGTAAGTTACCTACCGATTCTCATTTCGAAAACTTGCAACGATGCCGCGAATGGGGTTTTAAGATTCCAACAGAAAATAAACGGTGTAATTCCATTGAAGAAGTATTACAATTTATTGAGTTTTGGGGCATAAACAGGAGGCAGCTTCCGTACGATATTGATGGAATCGTAATTAAAGTAGATTCAATTGAACAACAGGAACAACTTGGTTTCACAGCAAAATCACCACGTTGGGCGATTTCCTATAAATTTAAAGCAGAACAAGCTGCTACTAAGTTGTTGTCGGTCGATTTTCAGGTTGGTAGAACCGGGGCCATTACACCGGTAGCTAATTTGGAACCGGTATTTTTAGCAGGAACCACTGTTAAAAGGGCATCGCTGCATAATGAAGATATAATTGCTTTGCATGATTTGCATTTAAACGATACCGTTTTAGTGGAAAAAGGGGGTGAAATTATACCAAAAATTGTAGGTGTAAATACCGATAAAAGAGAATCTGATGCTAAAAAAGTAATTTTCATTGATAATTGCCCCGAATGCAATACAAAGTTAATTAGAGCTGAAGGCGAAGCAGCTTATTATTGCCCAAATGAAAAAGGGTGCCCACCTCAAATAAAAGGAAAAATTATACATTTTATTAGCCGTAAGGCTATGAATATGGATAGTTTAGGCGAAGAAACTATTGAATTACTATATTCTAATAAGCTCATTGCTAATATTTCCGACCTTTATACGCTTACAAAAGAGCAATTATTGCCTTTAGAACGAATGGCTGAAAAATCGGCCGGTAATATTATTAATAGCATTCAACAATCAAAAACAGTTCCTTTTGAGCGCCTATTGTTTGGATTAGGCATTCGGCATGTTGGTGCTACTGTAGCCAAAAATCTGGCTAAAGCATTTGGTTCAATGGAAGAATTGAGTCGTGCTTCTTATGAATCATTAATAGCCACAGAAGAAATTGGAGAGAAAATAGCCTTAAGTATATTGGATTATTTTTCGGATGCAGAAAACAATAATTTGATTGAAAAGCTTAAACTGTCTGGGCTTCAGTTTGAATCAGAAAAATCAGAGCTTAAATCGTTAAACCTAAAAGGATTGTCTATTATTGCTAGTGGTAAATTGGAACATTTTAGCCGCGAAGAGATTAAAACAATCATTGAGTCGCATGGCGGCAAAGCGGTATCTTCTATTTCAAAGCAAACCAGTTATTTATTAGCAGGCGAAAATATTGGTCCCAATAAGCTTTCAAAAGCAGTTGAATTGGGTATTCCAATTATAACAGAGCAAGATTTTATTAAAATGATAGAATCATAACTACCAATCATTTTCAGAATGAGGATGCAACGGTTCAATATAAAAAAAACCTTTTGAACTGGCTTTTTGAATAGTGGCTTTAATCCACTGTCCTATTTTCAGGTTATAATTTGAATAAAGGGCTTTGGGTATTGCGTGTTTATTTCCCCATAAATCTTCCAATATATAAGCAGGATTGAAACGCGTAGTTACAATTTCATCAACAACTTTAAAATCAGCTATGGCATTAATTCTCAAGCCTTTTTCATAACATTCTTTCCCAATTAAAAAGAGTTTCCCTTTTTTGATATATAATACAAACGCATCAACCTTAAATTCCAGTGAATTAATTCCATTTGCATTGCGAATCCACTGTTCATTCCCCTCTGCATCGGTAACTAAGGCAACTTTCTCCTGAAAACCCAGATAGTTCTCAATAGTTTTAATTTCAATTAAATTGAATGAATAACATTGATTTACTTTATAATATGGATTTTCTGGTTCAAAAAAGAGTTGACCACTACAATTTATTTTATCTAAATTACAAGTTATTTTTTGTCCAATTTTAAAATGATAGGGGAGATACTGTTTTTTTAAAAGCAGGAATTTCGAATTTTGATCATCTTCAATGATATAAAATTCCTCATTATTAACCGCTAAATGAACTTGTTTGATTAGGGTAAATTCAAATTTTTGACCTAAGTTTTGTTTCGTGTAACGATAATTGCTCATCTAGATTAAACCTATCATAGAGGAATGTTATAAGTATCGAATTGCGGATATGAGGTTAAATTAAAAGAAGTCAAGAATGCTTATAATTTTGAGTTGTAGTCTTTTATTTTTGCCATCAGCGATTTACTAACAGGAACTAAAGGTAATCTCAAGCTATTTTCAATCAAACCATTGCATGATAGATATGCTTTAACTCCTGCTGGATTTCCTTCTTCAAAAAGAGAATTTATAATATCAATTAACCGATACTGTAATTCCCGTGCCTTTTCAAAATCTCCTTTTAATGAAATACGAATCAATTCAGAAAAAAGTGCCGGAAAAGCATTGGCAACTACTGATATTACTCCATCAAAGCCCAAAGCAATTAAAGGCAATGCGGTGCCGTCGTCACCCGATAAAACTAAAAAGTTTTTTGGTTTGTATTTAACAAGTTGCATAGCTTGCGCTATATTGCCGGAAGCTTCTTTAATTCCAATGATGTTCTTAAATTCTTTAGCCAGTTTAATGGTTGTTTGGGCATCAATATTTGAGGCGGTTCGTCCCGGAACGTTATACAAAATAATGGGTAAATGCGTTGTGTTGGCTAATGCTTTAAAGTGTAAAAAAAGACCTTCTTGATTGGGTTTGTTGTAGTAAGGGGCTACTGAAAGCAAAGCATCAACTCCAGGTTTATCAAAGTTTCTTGCCATTTCAACCAGTTCTCTGGTATTATTGCTGCCACATCCCACCACCAAGGGCAATCGTTTATTATTTACTTCAATAATATAATCTAAAACGGCCTGACGTTCATCGAATGTTAATGTAGGAGCTTCACTGGTTGTTCCTAAAGCCACCAAATAATCAGTGCCATTTTCAATCTGAAAATTTACTATTCGCTTTAATGCACTAAAATCAATACTTCCATCACTTCTGAATGGCGTAATAAGTGCAACACCTGTACCTTTAAATCGACTAATATTCATGATTAATTAGTTTTCTTTATTTTAAAATTGATAGATAATGCAAAACTTGAGTAAAATAAAAATCAAGTCCTTTTTTCGGATCAATATTCATCATCAAATCAAAAGGACCATTATCAGTGTACCAACCCACTTTAAATGTTGCCTTTGAATTATTTAATAAATGTTGCATCGGATAGTAGGAATAGCTTCCAAGGTCAATTAAAATATCAAACGTGGAATTTTGAAATTCAGCAGCGGCCACATTATTCGGACGTAAAAACCAATCAAGCTCTTTATCGCAAAAAAAATTGCACGACTTCTCGCTCAGATAAAAATCATGAGGTTTTTTTTCAGGTATATAACCTAAAGCAAAAGTTTTAATACCCAAACTATGGAGCTGTTTTAGAATTTTTTTGATTTCCTCAAGTTCATTTGGGCTTGTAACAACAAAGGATACACCAACAGTTGCTGCTTTTTCAATGGAACATGCTTTAACTTTTCGTTTAAAATTTTCAGCACCTGAACCACCAAAAAGCTTACTTAGCTTTAGTTTTATTGGATTATATTTTTTTTGTACTATCATTCCACTTATTCTGCATTAATACCGTGGCATTGTTTGTATTTTTTTCCACTTCCACAAGGGCATGGTTCATTTCGTCCCACCTTTTTTTCCACCCGTATGGGTTGAACTATTTTCTTTTGATCCACTGAGTCTCCTTGCTCGTTCCTTGAAGTATTAAATTTACTCATATCAAGTTTACGGCGTTGCTCGGCTTGTTTTACCTGTTCTGGATCTTGAATGGGAATATTTCCTTTCATTAAAATGGAAACCACATCGTGGCTCACTTTGTCAATCATCGTTTTAAAAAGCTCGTACGATTCGAATTTATAAATCAATAAGGGATCTTTTTGCTCATAAGTAGCATTTTGAACTGATTGTTTTAGATCATCCATTTCCCGTAGATGTTCTTTCCAAGCCTCATCAATGGTCATCAAGCTGATTGACTTTTCTATCGATTTAACTAAATCTTTACCTTCCGATTCATACGCTTTTTTCAGATTGGTTACAATATTGTAAACTTTAATTCCATCAGAAATTGGAATTACAATATTGTCGTAAACCTGACTCTGACGCTCATAAACACCTTTAACAACCGGATATACTCTTTCTTGAATTGACTTTGATTTCCGTTTATAGGAATCCAAAGCAGAATAATATAATTTATCGGTTAAAATGTTTTTATCTTCTGTCTTTAATTCTGCTTCACTGAAAGGTGGTTCAATGGAAAGCACCCTATAGGCTGTTAAGGTTAATCCTTCATAATCATGAGTTTCCTGATGTTCATTAATTAGGTTTTCACAAACATCGTAAATGTTATTAACAATGTCCACTTTCAACCTATCGCCAAATAAAGCATGTTTTCTTTTCTTATAAATAACTTCCCGTTGATTATTCATCACATCATCGTACTCCAACAAACGTTTACGGATGCCAAAGTTATTTTCTTCAACTTTCTTTTGGGCTCTTTCAATTGATTTTGAAATCATGGAATGCTGAATTACCTCACCTTCTTTCAATCCCAACCTATCCATTAAACTGGCAATTCTATCGGAGCCAAATAAGCGCATTAAATTATCGTCCAATGCAACAAAAAACTGAGAGGAGCCTGGGTCACCTTGGCGTCCTGCACGGCCTCGCAACTGACGGTCAACCCTTCGCGATTCATGCCTTTCAGTACCTAAAATGGCTAATCCTCCGGCTTGCTTTACTTCTTCAGTAAGTTTAATATCGGTTCCCCTACCAGCCATATTGGTTGCAATAGTAACCGTACGTGGTTTCCCGGCTTCAGAAACAATATCTGCTTCACGTTGATGTAGTTTTGCATTCAGTACATTGTGTTTAATGCCTCGCATTTTTAACATACGGCTCAATAATTCAGACACTTCAACGGAAGTGGTACCCACTAAAACCGGACGGTTTTTCTCAACCAATGAAGCAACTTCATCAATTACAGCATTGTATTTTTAACGGGTTGTTTTATAAACTAAATCTTCATGATCTTTTCTTACTACCGGTCGGTTGGTTGGAATAACAACCACATCTAACTTATAGATGTCCCATAACTCACCGGCTTCAGTTTCAGCAGTACCGGTCATACCTGAAAGTTTGTGGTACATCCTAAAGTAGTTTTGAAGGGTAATAGTGGCAAAAGTTTGTGTAGCAGCTTCCACCTTTACATTTTCTTTAGCTTCAATAGCTTGATGCAACCCATCGGAATAGCGACGCCCTTCCATTATACGACCGGTTTGCTCATCAACTATTTTAACCTTATTGTCGACAACTACATATTCTACGTCATTTTCAAACATGGCGTAGGCTTTTAAAAGTTGGTTAATAGTGTGAACCCGCTCCGATTTTATTGAATAATCTTGCAAAAGCTTATCCTTTAACTGAAGTCGCTCCTCACTTTTTATATCCCTTTTTTCCAAATCAGCAATTTCGGCTCCTACATCGGGTAAAACAAAAAACGTATGGTCTTCAGAATCGGTTGAAATCAAATCAATACCTTTTTCTGTCAATTCAATGGCATTTTGTTTTTCATCAATAACAAAAAAAAGTTCATCGGTTACTTTATGCATGTTTTTATTGTTATCCTGCATATAGGTGTTCTCGGTTTTAAGCATGAGAACTTTCATCCCCGATTCGTTTAAATATTTTATGAGTGCTTTGTTTTTAGGTAACCCTTTATGGGCTCTTAAAAGCAGCAAGCCACCCTCTTCTTCTTTTCCTTCAGCAATTAGTTTTTTTGCATCGGAGAGAATTTGGGTAACTAAATTTCTTTGTGCAGTATGCAGTTTTAGTACTTTTGGTTTTAATTCATCAAACAATTGATTTTCGCCCTTGGCAACAGGACCTGAAATGATAAGTGGTGTCCGGGCATCGTCAATTAAAACCGAATCCACCTCATCAACAATGGCATAATTGTGTCGGCGTTGAACTAAATCATCGGGACTTATAGCCATGTTATCGCGCAAGTAATCAAATCCAAATTCGTTGTTTGTTCCAAAGGTAACATCGGCTTGATAAGCTTTTCTACGATCATCAGAGTTGGGCTGATGTTTATCAATACAGTCAACCGATAATCCATGAAATTCATAAAGAGTTCCCATCCACTCGGCATCCCTTTTTGCCAAATAATCGTTAACAGTTACCATGTGAACACCCCGCCGTGTAATGGCGTTTAAGAAAACCGGAAGGGTTGCAACCAATGTTTTACCTTCACCAGTTCCCATTTCAGCAATTTTTCCTTTATGCAAGGCTACACCACCAATTAATTGAACATCGTAGTGAACCATGTCCCACGTAATTTCGTTACCACCAGCAATCCATTTGTTGTGCCAAATAGCATTATCTCCTTTAATTTCAACACTGTCACGGCGAGCGGCAATATTTCTGTCGAATTGATTGGCTGTTACTTCAAGAAACTCATTTTCTTTAAACCTTCGAGCTGTTTCTTTAACAATTGCAAAAGCTTCAGGAAGCAACTGGTCTAATATTTGGTCAATTTTATCGTCGATTTGTTTTTCAATCAGATCAATTTGCTGATAAATATCTTCGCGCTGCTCTATTTCTAAGATATCGGAATCAAGTTTTTCTTTTAAACCTGCAATTTCTTGATTCTCAGGACTTATAAAATCGGCGATCCTATTCTGGAGCTCATTGGTTTTATTCCTCAATTGGTCATTACTAAAGGAAGATAATTTTAGAAATTCTTCTTTGGTCTTTTCAACAAAAGGCATAATTTCTTTATTATCTCTATCCGATTTATTGCCAAACAACTTTGTTAATAGCTCATTTATAAAACTCATACTAATAAGATTATATTTCTTTAATTTTCAATTTTTTAGACCTAAAAATGGTTACTTTTTTTCAAATCAGACAAAAATAACTGTTTTTTTATAAGTATTGGAAGAATGGGATATTTTTTACTTAAAAAGATTTTCGAAGCACTAGATACTTCGCAGGAATAAAAGAAGGAAGGTTTTTTCAGTATAAAAAAAATCCCCTATTTTGGGGATTTTTAAGTAAAGTAAGTAGTAGTATTTAGTTTGGATGTATTGAATGTATATGTCTATCAACCACATCAATGGTGTTTGCTAAAGTTACCATTTCTTTCTGATCATCATCAGTAATTGAAATATTGAATTTACTTTCAACAAAAAATAAAAAACAATTCCAATCTACATCATCGAAAAAATAATCGGTTTTAAATTTTGCTTCAGGATAGATTTCATCACGGTTTACGCCGAGTTTTCTTAAAATCTTATAAACTCCAAGTTTGATATCTTTTTCCATGTTATGTTTTATTATCGAGGTACTAATTAACTCTTTTATATTTTATACAACTATTAAAACAGCCAAATATCCATTTACCCTACCTAGAGGGTAAAATATTTTTCACAAATATTAATTAGTGCATCATTTTTGTTTTTAAAACATGGGTTACCATGTGAAATGGGTAAGGTTTTTTGAATTTCCGTATCGTATGTTCTTGAACAATTTGAAACTTGTATCTACTTAGTTTACAAACTACTTTATATATACAGTTACCCAAACTGATGCATGAATGCATTAGTTTATATATTTATTTTAGTAATATCGTGCACTTTTTAAAAGCTAACGAAAACATAAATCAAAAATTAAAATAATGACAAAAATTTTAACACTCGCCTTTTTATTGGCTTTAGTAAATCTGGTTTCGGCTCAAAATGATAAAGAAACCGTGTTGAATGATTCTGCCAATTTTCCCTATTGGATTGACATGATGCAGGATAAGAATGCAAATTTTTATGCCACCCAACGTGCATTTAATTTGTATTGGGAGAATAGGATTGTAACCAGAGGTTCAGGTTGGAAGCCCTTTAAAAGATGGGAACAATTTATGAAAGTCAGGGTTGACGAAGCAGGAAACAGACCTAAATCGGATGCCGTTTATAATGCTTATCAGGAGTTAATGAAAGCCCCACAAAATAAAAATGGAACTGGTAATTGGAATATTTTAGGTCCGGTTAATTTGCCTAATCCTGAATCGGGACAACCCAACGGATTAGGCCGGATAAATGTTATTGCCTTTCATCCACAAAGCCAAAATACCATTTACATTGGAGCTCCTTCGGGCGGCTTTTGGCGCACAACAAATAATGGAGCCAGTTGGGAAACTACTACCGATAGGATGCCTACTTTAGGGGTATCGGCCATTGTGGTTGACCCTTTGAATCCAAATATTATTTACATAGGAACCGGTGATCGTGATGCTGGCGATGCACCAGGAATGGGAGTATATAAAAGCTTTGATGGAGGAACTACCTGGGAGCCAAAATCAAATGGTATGGGTGAAATAACTGTAAATATGATGCTTATTCATCCAAATTATCCAGAAGTTGTTTTTGCAGCAACTGAAAATGGTATTTATAAAACCATTGATGGAGGCGAAACATGGAATTTAAAAACTAGTGGTACCTCAAAATCGTTGACATTTAAACCTTCAAATCCTGATTTTATATATGCCACAAAATCAAATTCCTTTTATCGCTCAGTTGATACCGGTGAATCGTGGACAAAAGTAAGCAGTGGTTTAACGTCATGGTCGAGAGGTGTTATTGCTGTGACACCTGGAAATCCTGAATTCGTGTACATATTAGCCTCCAATGCTCAATCATTCAAAGCATTATATTTTTCAGAAAACAGTGGAGTAAGTTTTTCCTCACAAAGTACAACTCCTAATTTAATGGGATGGGAATCGAATGGTAGTGATGATGGAGGTCAAGCTTGGTATGACTTATGTATTGCTGTCGATCAAGTTGATCCCAAAATAGTATATACCGGAGGCGTAAATATTTGGAAATCGAAAGATTCAGGTAAAACCTGGAAAATTAATGCTCATTGGCTTGGCTCTGGAGCTCCTCCAGTTCATGCCGACCATCATGCTTTGGCTTTTAATTTGTTAAATAACAGACTCTATACAGCCAATGATGGCGGTTTGTATTACACCGACAATGGAGGAACTGCTTGGACTAATAATTCCTCAGGAATTTCTATTTCACAAATTTACAAAATAGGACAAAGTGCCACCAAGCGCGATTGGGTGCTTTGCGGAAATCAAGATAATGGAACCAGCTATTTTAAAGACAATATTTGGAGTGTAATACTTGGTGGTGACGGTATGGAATGCCTATTTGATCATACTACTGAAAAATACAAATTTGGTTCCTTGTATTATGGTACCATCTATCGAAGTGTTAATGCAGGCGGTTTTGGCAGAATTACAGATAATATTAGTGAAGAGGGAGCATGGGTTACTCCTTATATTTTAAATGAGGAAGATCCTAAAATAATGTATGTAGGAATGAAGAATATTTGGAGGACTACCAATGTACAGAGCGGTACTGTTGCCTGGACAAAAATTTCGACAAGTATTGCCAATACCAGTAATTTCAGCGTATTGGAGAATTCACCTGCAAATTCAGACATTCTTTATGCCGCTAGAGAAAATAAAATGGTTTTCAGAGCCATTAATGCAAATTCGGCTACACCAACTTGGACTAGATTATCAAACTTACCTTCAGTAACTATTACGGATATTGAGGCTCACCCTACCGATGAAAATATTGTATATGTAACAGCCTCAAATTATCAAGTTTATAAATCAAAAGATCAAGGTAATACATGGAGCAAGATAACTTTAAATCTGCCAAAGGTCAATTATTCAACGTTAGTTTACGATGTAACAAGCAACGAAGGATTGTATGTTGGTACTGACATAGGTGTGTTTTATAAAGATGCTACCATGCCCGAATGGATTTACTTTAGTAATGGATTACCGGCATCAGCAGAAGTTTCGGAGTTGGAAATATATTACGATGCTCAAACCCCAGCAAATAATACCATTAGGGCTTCAACTTATGGCAGGGGTTTGTGGGCTTCGCCTTTATACTCTGAAGATATTACCCAAGCATACAATGCCCGTTTTATAGGAATTACCTCTCCTAAAGATCTATACAATGCAACTGATTCCATTCAGGCATCGGTAACAATTAAGAATATTGGCATTAATAAAATTGACACAATAGCTATTGAATATCAGATTGATAACAATAAAAAAGATACTCTTTTTGCTTTAATTGCCTTAGAAACTACTAAAACAGCAGAAATTTTGTTTCCTAACTTTATTTCAGAACCGGGGAATCATGTTTTTACTGCGCGACTCATTGCAGCGAATCAAACTAACCTTGTCGGAACTATTTCATCAAATTACTCGGTTGAAAAAAACAACTGGATTCAAATTAAATTAGTAACCGATAGTTTGGCTAGCGAAACAACCTGGAAAGTAATTGATTCTTTGGGCAATTTGGTGATTAATTCTTCCATCTATATAAATGATAGTGTGTATGTTGTTGAGAAAAATCTGGCGTTTCAAACCGGTTGTTATAAATTTGTAATTACCGATGTTAATGGTATCTGTTGCAGTAAAGGCAATGGAAGCTATGAGGTAAGGAATAATACTACGGATGTTTTACTGGGGAGTGGGGCTGAATTTACCATTGCCGATACCATTTCATTTTGTGTGGATACTTTTCCTAATCCCGATTTTAAAGCTTCAAAAACATCAATAAGCGTTAATCAGGCTATTACATTTGAAAACAAAACAGTTGATAATGGATATTCATACAATTGGTTTTTTGGCGATGGAGCAGTTCCTGCAAATTCAGAAGGCTTTGATGCACCAGAAGTTTCTTATACTACTGGTGGACTGAAAAATGTTTCATTGATGGTAAAATACAATGGAAATCCTGTAGTAAAAACAAATATTGGATACATTAATGTTTATGATGAACCGGTGATTCTTTTACAACCTGAATCAGTTAAATTGTGTCCAGCTGACGTTTTAAAATTATCAACAGATGCCGATGGATATGGATTGACCTATACTTGGTATTTTAATAATGTAGCATTGACGAACCAAAAGAATAAGGATTTGAAAATTGAAAATGTTCAAGAACCAAATGTTGGAACCTATTATTGCAAGATATCAAATAGTGTTTTTACGGTAACTACCGATTCTGTTGAAGTAACACTTAACACATTGCCTGAATTATCGGTAACCGCGAGCCAAGCTGAAATCTGTAAAGGAAGCGAGGTTGATTTAACCGCCACAGGTAACGGAACTTTCAACTGGTCGGGCAATTTAGGTAGTAATTCCCAAGTTACGGTATCACCCACTCAATCAACTACTTATTATGTTTCATTAACCGGTGATGCTTGCACCACTTCAAAAGAAATAACCGTTTTAGTTTCCGAAATGCCAACCTACACCGTGCAGTCGGAGAATAAGAGGGTTTGTGAAGGGCAAAGCGTAAATTTTTTAGTGCAAGCCAAAGGTTTTGGATTGACCTACAAATGGCAACTCAATGATGAGGATTTTGAAACGGGTTCTAATTCATTATATATTGATTCTGTTCAAAAGGATTTTCAAGGTTATTTTAAATGTATTGCAACCAATGTTTGCGGTAGTGTTTCATCTACCAGTGCTTATTTAACCGTCGATCCACTTCCAGTTGCTGGATTCGAGGTTTCAGTTGATACAACAATGGTAACATTTATTGACACATCGAGCAATGCAAAAACTTATTTATGGGACTTTGGCGATGGTACTACTTCAACCCAAATTGCTCCAAAACACCTCTACCAAATTGGTACTTATCAGCCATTGCAAGAGGTAACCAACGATTGTGGAACTGATTCTATAAGCATGAAAGTGATTGTGGTTGGGGTAGATATAGATGATTTATTAGCTAATGAAGTGGTTTCGGTATATCCCAATCCAAACAATGGAAAATTTAACATCTATTTTGAATCGAAAGCTTATATTGGAACCATTAAGCTTGAGGTAGTAAATATTGAAGGTAAAATAGTGATGCAGCAACAATTTGAAAAAACATCAACTAGCTTATCAATTCCGGTAAATATTGCCTCATTAGCAGCTGGAATATACCAATTGCAAGTTACAGTTGGTAATAGAATGTTACACAGTAAAGTTGTGGTAAACTAGATTTAAAATCGGATATTAAAAAGCCGTTTCGGATTTCCGGAACGGCTTTTCTGATTATATCGGAAATAATCAAATCAGTGAGACTTTAATCCCGAGCACTCGGGATTATTTAGTCGAACTGATCCCGAGCGAAGTCGAGGGATCTCAGGGTAATATTGGCTTTACCGAGTTCGTAAACTCGGTTCCTCGTAGCTCTTCTACAAAGTAAAAATGTTTTCAGGTAATACCTCGTCAGATCTGCTGTGTGGTAGTTTATTTAGCGCTTCAAACAATACTTCAATCGGATGTAACACCTTTCGTCCTGTGCCATCGGAAATTTGATGCCTGCAACTGGTTCCTGGAGCTGAAATTGTAATATCTGAAGCAGTTTTCCGTATTTCGGGAAATAATACCAATTCACCAATTTGCATGGATACCGCATAATGTTCCTTTTCATATCCAAAACTCCCGGCCATGCCGCAACAACCACTTGGTATCTCCTTAACGCTATAATTAGCCGGAAATGAAAGAATGGTTTTAGTGGGTAGGGTAGAAGCAATGGCTTTTTGCTGGCAATGCCCATGGAGTTTTATCTGTTTGGGTTCATCCGTAAAGAGATTTTTGTCAATAGCTCCCTTTTCCATCTCTTTGGATAAAAACTCTTCAATAGTAAACGTGTTTATTGCCAATGCTTTGGCTTTAGCTTTTAGTTCCGGTCCAACCAAATCGGGATACTCATCGCGGAACGAAAGGATGGCAGAAGGTTCAATTCCTACCAATGGTTTTTCCGCGGTGACTATTTCATTTAGCAAAAGGACATTACGGATAGCAATTTTTTTTGCTTTTACCAACATTCCTTTCGAAAGGTAGGCTCTACCGCTCTCCAAATGAGGAACAATCTCAACCTGATATCCTAGTTTGGTGAGCAACCGGATGGTTGTTATGCCAATGTGGGTGTCGTTGAAATTGGTAAACTCATCGATAAACAAAACCAAAGAACCTTTATTTTGCTTTGTTTGCATGACTGATTCATTGTTTTGCACCCATTTTTTTAAGCTTTGCTTTGATATTAGCGGTAAAGAGCGTTCTTGAGCCACTCCAAGAATCAATTTCATTAAATGGGAAGTAGATTTATTCGATAATAGGAAATTGGTAATTGATGGTAAAAAGGATCCCAACTGGTTAATCTTGCTGATGTTAGCTATAACTCTGGTCCTCATTGGAATTCCATGTGCATGGTACCAGTGTTGCAAAAATTCAGCCTTCATTTTGGCAACATCAACACTGCTGGGGCATTCCGATTTACATGCTTTGCACGAAAGGCATAAATCCAAGGCATCGTAAATTTCTTGGTGATTGAATGGGTTTTTTTTAGGTGAATTGACCAGAAATTCGCGCAATATGTTAGCGCGGCCACGGGTTACATGGGTTTCATTGCGGGTAACCATGTAGCTGGGACACATGGTGCCACCAGCTGTGTGCAGTTTCCGGCAATCACCCGAACCGTTGCAGTTTTCAGCCGCTCTTACCAATCCTTGTTTTTCCGAGAAATCGAAATAGGTTATTATATCACGTGTTTTGCCCTCCTTATAACGCAAATTCTCACGCATGGAAGGAGTGTTGATGATTTTGCCGGGATTGAAAATATGATTGGGATCCCAGGTGTCTTTTAATTCGGTCAATAATCCATAAACCTTTTCGCCCAGCATAAATGGAATAAACTGACCGCGCAACCTGCCATCGCCGTGTTCACCACTCAAAGAACCGTGGTACTTTTTTACCAGCCGGGCTATTTCCCAGCCCAGTTTTTCAAATTTGTCAATATCTTCTTTCTTTTTCAGGTCCAACCTCGGCCTCAAATGAATTTCGCCCGTTCCAGCGTGGGCATGGTAAACACAGTCTTCGCCATAACTTTTCATAATTTGGGTAAATTCTGCAATGTATTCGGGCAACACATCGGTGCTTACCGCTGTATCTTCAATAACCGTGACGGATTTTACATCGCCTGAAATATTGGCCATAATACCCAACCCAGCTTTGCGCAACTCCCAGGCTTTTTTGATATCGGCACCTTTCAAAACCGGGAAATGATACCCCAACTGGTTTTGTTTCAAATCAGCAATCATAGTTTGTATAGGCAATGTTAATTCCGAAGCATCCTCTTTGGCAAATTCAATAAGTAAAAGAGCTTTGGGGTTTCCTTGTACAAAAAAACGGTTTTTCAGTTGCTCTAAATTATCCTTCGAGGCATTAAGAATAATATCGTCCATCAGCTCAACCGCAGTCACTCCATGTTTTAGTGCAATAATGTTGGCTTTTAGTGCATCGTTTATTGAATGAAAATGGGACGCAACCAGTGCCTTTTCTTTCGGGGGAAGTGGCACCAACTGGAGCTTTATTTCGCTCATAAACAAAAGAGTACCTTCCGAACCTGCTATTAATTTTGAGAGATTGAGAGCTACTTCATTTTGCTTAAAAGGATGAGAATTTAATACCTGATCAAGCGCATAACCATTGTTCCTACGGACAATTTTCGGATCCGGATAATTAGCATCAATTGCTTTTTGATTCTCATTGTTTGCAAGGATGGTTGAAAGCTGATTATAGATTTTTCCTTCTAAATCCGGTTGTTTGCATTTCTGCATAAATTCCTCCCCGGTTAGTGGTTTCAGGTTGACCCACGAGCCATCACTTAAATAGCCAGATACTTCCAGTAAATGGTCGCGGGTTGTACCATAAACCACAGCATGTAAACCACAGGCATTGTTACCCACCATACCACCAATGGTACATCGGTTGGCGGTAGATGTTTCCGGTCCGAAAAACAATTCGTGAGGTTCCAAAAATCGGTTCAATTCATCCAGAATTATTCCGGGTTGAACTTTTATCCATTTTTCGTTTGGATTGAATTCTATAATTTGGATTAAATGCTTCGAAATATCAACCACAATGCCATTTCCAACTACTTGACCAGCAAGTGATGTTCCACCGGCTCTTGGTATTAAAGGAATTCGGTGTTTTGATGCGTACCTGACAATGGTTTCAACATCCTTTGGGTTTTTAGGAATAATAATGGCTTCAGGTTTTTCAAAATACACCGATGCATCCGTAGCATAGCGGATTTGGGAGGACAAATCCTGTAAGATTTCTCCTTCCAATAACTTTGACAATTCAGTTAGATGTTCTTTCAAATTCATGGAACTCAAATTATTTGCATCAAAAATAGGAAAAGCAACTGGAAAAGGGAACTCGGAGCGCCTGCTCAGAGAGAAAGGAACTTGCAGCGCCCCACGAGCTATCGGGGCAGGCTCCTGCGAGAAATAAAAGCGAACGAGGCTGTTCGCTTTCCTATCCTACTTGTTATAAAAATTGGTGCTTTCAAAAATTTTATCGGCGCTTTTGGCAATGAATCCGTTGTAAATGTTTCCATGTACATCGGGGTAACGGATAGCAAATTCGTAATAACAACCAGGTATTTCAAAGGTTCCTTCCATAAATTTAACCGGAATCATTTCAGCCAAGGTACTCGATTGTTGGAGCAGTTCCTCGCGGGTACCCTTAATTTCACCCCCGGCATCATTCAGTTTAAAACCATGGTTTTTAAGATGTTGGTTTACCTTTTCAATGGTATTCAACTTTTTAAGCGAATTGATGCTAACGGTAAAGTGGTTGGCACAGAACCCATAAACATAGAGCCATGCGGCATATTCCGATTCTTTTCGCAATTGATTGTAGGTTTCAAAGGAGGGCAAACCCCACGGGTTTCCTTTAAAAATGAGTTCTTTGTCGTTATAAAACCGGTCGTCTTTTTTGTTTATTAAGGCCGCAACAGTGGTTTGAAGTTCCTTGCTAAAATCTTCAACCATTAATTGGCTTATGAAAACTTTGGGTTCTTCTGGATGTTCAGGAACCTCGTAATGCGTGGCTTGTAGCCTTTTTTCTTCAAAAAAATAAGTACCAATGGCTTCGTATCCTGCATCAAGAAACGGTTTTTCAAGAACCGTAATATCCAATCGCGAATCGTTGAAGGTTCGGAAGGCAATATGATCGTTATTAATAAACTCACCCAACGATGTAAATGAAGCATAAATTTTTAAAACCGATGGGTTTTGCTGGGTGTATTTTTCCCATAAGCGGGTAAATAGTTGTTCTCTGGTCATAAATTGCTTGTTTAGTTTTCATAAGTAACAAGCAAAACCAGATTTTGGCAAACAGAATAATGATATTTTGCAACATCAATAATAATACGGGCAGAATAGCAAGCCCTTGTAATTGAAATCATTGTTGTCCGGTAAACATTTTTAAAACAAAGAAATTTTAGATCTCTCACTTCGTTCGAGATGACAATCGGTTAGTTATATATTTTGGGAGGGGTAGGTTGGCGGCGAAGCCGCCAACCTACCCCTCCCAAAACAAAAAGCCCTGAAAACACCGTCATTTCGACCAAAGGGAGAAATCTCAAATATTTAACCGGACACTAATGAATTGAAATATAAAAAAGGGCTTTCATCATTTGTAAAAGCCCTTTTTTAACAAAAAACTAAAAAATGGGAGATACAACAATTGGCAGATAATCAGCGGGGTTTACAAATTCACCCTCTTTACGCACTTCAAAATGAAGATGCGGGCCGGTTGACATACCTGAACTTCCTACTAATCCAATCTCCTGGCCTTGATAAACGGATTGCCCGAGTTCTGTCTTAAATTCCGAAAGCTGGGCATACAGAGTTACCAATCCGTTGGCGTGTTCAATAACAACCACGTTGCCATAGGTATCTTTCTGGAATTCTTTTTTAATCACAACCCCATCAGCAACAGCTACAACGGGTGTTCTGGTTTCAGATTTAAAATCGATACCATTGTGCATCATTTCCATTTTTTTAATAGGATGATACCTCATGCCAAAACCCGATGATAGGGAACACTTGGACCCTTCAATAGGTAACACGAATTTTCGATGATATACATCGGTTATACTACTATCTTCCAACGAATCTATTTTGTTCTTTTTTGGCTCAATATTTTTATCAAAATTAGAACAGGCAATTGTCATTACTGCCAATGCGGGAAGAATAAGTAAATACTGAATTTTACTTATTGGAGTCGATTTACTTTTCGTTATCATAGTTATCCTGTTTTTTAAAGTTTTACAATAAAAATTATTCGATAACCCGGTTAAGTTGTATTTTTCGGTGTCCGAAGCCAATAATTTCAAATAATCAATCAGGTTTGAATGATATTGAATGGTACGACTATCGGCCAAATATTCATGTACACTTTTTATCGAGTTTTTGAAAGAATAGACAAAAGGTACGAACCAAAGAAAAATACTGAAAATTTCGGTAAACAGTAAATCAATAGAATGCCATTGTTGGGCATGCGTGCGCTCGTGTTCAATTATTGGATGCTTATCGATGTGAGCAAATTCATCTTCCGGAAGAAAAATCCAATAAAAGAAGGAGAAGGGTGTTATCTTATTCTTTGTGTAAACTAAAACCTGTGATGCCGATTTTTTTGTGGATGACCTCAATCGCAATCGTATCAATCGGATTAGCTGATTCAAGAATCGTAAACTAAAGATACTTACACCAATTAAATAAAGCATTTTTAAAACAAGAAGCCAACACACCGGGTTTTGATTTGGTGCAACAGGTTCTGTTGAAAAAGAATCGGCCCATAGCTCTATGTTTTTCCATTCAAAAGCAACAGATGGGTTTAAAGCCAACAGGCTGTTTTGAGGCAATTCCAAATTTGGAATAAGTAACGATGAAATTAAAATGAAAAGCAAAACCAACCGATTGACCCTATGGAAGGTTTTTTTACGGTAAAACAACCAGAAAAACACATACAAGAAAGTAAAGCCAATGCTTACTAAAAATAGATATTCCCAGAAATTATTCATGATTGCTTTTACCTTTTAGTTCGTTAATTTTTTGTTCTACCATTTGTTTAATCTCTTCAAGCTCGTTTAAATTCAATTCCTTGCCATTAGTAAAATGAGAGGCAAACAAGGTGTTCGATCCATTAAAAAAATTAGTGACCAATCCTTTAAAATGGGTTCCAAAATAGTCAGCTTTTGAGATTTCGGGAAAATATTCATGTATTTTTCCATGGGTAGTAAAACCAATAACCCCCTTTTTTACCAATACCCGAATTACTGTTGATACAGTTGTATATGCCGGTTTTGGCTCTGGAAATTCATCTACAATATCTTTTAGGAACCCTTTTTCGAGTTTCCAAAGGTATTGCATTACTTGTTCTTCTGCTTTTGTCAATTCTTTCATAAAGCAAATATAACTATAAAAATAATTATATAACTATAAATGTAGTAATAAATATATTTTATTTTATAATATTTCAGATTATGTTAATTTAACAAACTGATAATTTGTTTGTTATGGATATTGTGAAAATGAAAAAAAATGTTACCAAGGCTTGTTACTACATTTTTGAATAAATTTATAGTTTAGTTAACCTTTGTTTTTTTTAATAGTAAGGCAGATTTTAATAGCACAATTTAATGAACTTAACCTTAATTATTATGAAGAAGCTACTACTTTCCTTAAAAAACCAAATGATTATTGGAATCATTTTTTTGAGTATAAACAACCTAAATGCTCAATTAACTACCGGAACTTATACCATCGGAGGAACAAGTCCCGACTATGCAACAGTTGTTGCTGCAGTTAATGAGTTGAACACCAATGGTATTGCTGGAGATGGCCCCGTAATATTCTCCATTGCCGATGGTAATTATGATGGACAATTTGCAATAAATGCAATTTTAAATTCATCTTCAGTAAATACCGTTACGTTTAGCTCTGCTTCAGAAGATTCCACAAAAGTCGCCATAATGCACGCTACTACCGGATCGTCAAATAATTATGTATTTCAACTGAATGGATGCGATTATGTGACGTTTAAACAGGTGCGTATATATAATTACGCCACCACATCGTACAATCGTGTAATTGAATTGAATGGAACTTCAACAAACAATCAGTTTTTGAATTGTGAAATCATTGGTTATTCAGGTGCCACAGCATCGTCAAATCAAGCACTTATTTATGCTTATGGCGATGTGATTGACAACCTGACGATTGAAAACTGTTTTATTCAAAGTGGCGGTTACGGTTTGTATCTGGAAGGGATTGGCACTGATTCGTCTAATGTTAAAGTGAAAGGGAATACCATTGCATCGAAAAATGGGATGTATTTAAAAAACCAGAATAGATGTCAGATTGAATCGAATACCATTAATGCTACTTACATCTATGGTATTGAGTTACGTGAGTGTCATTATAATATTGTGGTTTCAAAAAACACTATTAAAGTTGAATCAACAGTAGGTGCAAATGGTATTTATATGAATGCATGCGATGGCAATATTGTAGATAAAGGTTTGGTTTCAAATAATTCTATAGTTGATATTGGTTCCACTGGATATAGTAACTATGGGATGTATTTAACAGGTTCCGACTATCAAAGAATTTATCACAATAGCATCCATCTGGTTTCATCCAATGTATCAGGTTCATCAATGTATGTAACGGGTGGTTCAAATATCGAAGTTGCAAATAACAATTTTGCTAATTCAGCTTTTGGATTTGCTCTTTATGCAGCCACTGACGCCATTGTTTCATCATCGGATTACAATAATTTATATTCGGGAGGTAATTTTTTAGCTTATTGGGGACAGAACAGTCATGACTTAACAGAGCTTAAAGCGATTGGAAAAGATGCTAATTCTACTTCATATTATCCAAGTTTTGTATCGAATACCGATTTGCACCCGTTAACAAAATGGATTAATGGGACAGCCACCAATACCACCATTGGTTTGGTTGCTGACGATTTGAATGGAATTGCCCGGAATGCAAGTACTCCCGATGTGGGAGCCTTTGAATTACACCCGCGAATATGGATTCTTATACTGGAACAGTAACCATAGGTACATCTGGCGATTTTAATTCATTTACCGAAGCTGTTGATTCATTGAAAAAACTAGGTGTAACTGGTCCGGTAACCATTTTAGTGGATGATGGAACTTACCCGGAACAGTTGATTATGTATGAAATTCCGGGTGCCAGTGCCACAAACAGGATTACGTTTCAATCGGTTAGTTCCGATTCCACCAAAGTAACTTTGGCAGCCAATTCTACTTCCACATCAGATAATTATGTAGTTAATTTTGCCGGGGCCGATTACATTACATTCAGCAAACTTAAACTGGCGAATTCCAGCACAGGTAATTATGGACGGGTTATTAATCTGGTTGGTCATTCGCATGATGTAACTTTTGAAAATAACATTTTTATTGGTGCAGGTAGCGAATATGCTTCCAATGACCGCACGGTAATTTATTCAAGCGGGCAGCAAGCTGATAATTTAACCGTCCAGCAAAATGTGTTTACCAATGGAAGCCGTCATGTTGTAATTGCTGGAATTGATGGCTCACCAGATATTCCAGTGAAAGGGTTAACTATTTCTAATAACACCTTTAACAAAGCCGATTACAATGTTGCAGTTGATTTTGGAAAGGATCTAAATATATCTCAAAACCAATTTAATGATTTTTTAACAGGGGCTATTTATCTTTATTACTGCGAAAACCCCTTTGTTATTGAGAAAAATAAGATAAAATCAACCTCAAGCGACGACCAATCCATACGGATAGAAAATTGTACAGGGGCTGAAGGGGCAAAAATTGTCAATAATTTTATTACAATAAATTATAGTTCATCGTATTCATTGTTAGGGATTTGGTTAAATAATAGCCAATTTATTGAAGTTTTATTCAATTCCATCAATGTAGTTGGTACCCATGTTGATAACAGCGCCATCTATTTAGGAGCAGGTTCCAATCTTACCATAAAAAATAATATTCTGGCCGTTAATGGGAATGGGTATGCACTCAATAAATTAGGTTCGTTGACCAATCTTGATTGTAATTATAACGATTTTTATTCAACGGGTGCGAATCTCATCAAATGGGAAAGTGTAATTTATTCCAAACTCAATGATTATACCTTAGCTACAAGTAATGATGCAAACAGTCTCAATGTCAATCCAAGTTTTGCTTCAACAACCGATTTGCACACCAATTCCTTTTGGCTCGATGGACAAGGTATGCAGGTTTCGGCAGTTACCGATGATATTGATGGCAATGTGCGCAACAATCCACCTTGTATGGGTGCTGATGAATATACATCTACGTTGGTTCCATTGGCCGGAACCTATGAAATTGGGGCTGGTGGTGATTTTGCAAGTATTACAGAAGCTGTGTTTGAGTTGAGCCAAAATGGTATTTCCGACAATGTGGTATTTGAAATCCTGACGGGAACTTATATCGAACAATTTGTTATTCCTCAGGTATTTATTGTTGATGAGGCAGATTCCATTGTATTCAAATCAAAAACAGGAATTGCATCCGATGTAGTTATTACGTTCGAAGGCACTTCAACAGCAAATAACTATATCGTGAAATTAGAAGGTGCCGATTGCCTTACTTTTAAAAACCTTTCCTTCGCTGCTGCAAATTCAGAATATTCCCAATGTATTTCCATCATTGGAAATATCGAACGTATTAATTTCCTGAACTGTTCGTTTCAAGGCAGAACCAGTGCATCAACCTCTAGCAATAGCGTCATTATTGCCGCTTATGAAAATGAACCCTATCTAAACCAGGTAACCATTGACAGCTGTACCTTTTTGAACGGAAGCTGGGCAATGGATTTCAACGGACCTTCGACTCAAATGGAGAACATCAGGATTAGATATAACCATATTAATTCAAATTACAAAGGAATTTATTTAAGCGATATCAAAGCACCTGAGATTGTCTCGAACCACATTATTTACAATATGGAGCTTGGGTATGGCATAAAACTTAACAATTGTCTTAGTACGGCAACAAAAGCATTACTCTTGACGAAGAATCAAGTTTATTCAAATTATAGGACAACGGAAGGGAGCATAGCACTGATTAACTCAGGTGGAATTGGTTCGCAACCCGCACTAGTGGCAAATAATGTTGTTCAAGGAAGTAATTCCGGTCTTTATAACAGTAATGGAATTTATCATTATCGGGCCGATTATACCAATTTCTATTTTAACAGCATTAACCTTACAGGAAATAGTTTTACCGATAAAGCATTGTATGTTGATGATTGTGATTACATTAACATATACAATAACTCATTGGCTATACGAGGTGAATTGGGAAATAACGAAACCGGACAGGGTTATGCATTGCATATTAATGGAGGTGTAAGTGTAGTAGCCGATTATAATAATTTATATTCACCAGGCCGTTATATAGCCCGGTGGAATACTACCGATTGTGCTTCAATTACTGACCTAAAAACAGCAAGTAGCCAGTTTGCAAATTCTATTTCGGTTTTTCCTTCATATCCAGCGTTTAATAATTTGGAAACAAAATCATACTTTTTGAATTCCAAAGCACAAGTATTTTCCGTGGTAACCGATGACATTTTAGGAGTGGTACGAAACACTTCAACACCGGATATAGGGGCTTATGAAATTGAAATATCTTCGGCCCCGTTGTCTGGCAATTATACCGTAGGAATCGGCGGCAGTATTCCCACCATAGATTCCATGGTTCAGTCTTTACTATTGTTGGGTATTAATGAAAGTGTAACATTTAATCTTGCCGATGGGGTTTATGAAAACACCCATTTTCTATTGCGCGATATTCCCGGAACCGGACCTAGTGATAGCGTGATTATTCAATCAGCAGCAACCGATTCAACAAAGGTATCCTTGGCTTTTGCGCAAACACAAGGAAATAATTATGTTTTTTATCTCAACGGTACCGATTACCTAACATTTAAACACGTTACTTTTTCAACGTCGGGTACCGGATATACCCGTTTTATAGTAATGGATGGAAATAGCAATCATTTGAATTTGTTCAATAACCGGTTCAACGGTGTTAATGTTACAACATATAATGTGGAACAGGCATCCATATACTCCTATTCCGATCACATCATTGATCATCTAAATATTAAAAATAATGCATTCAATTATAATGGATATGGGGTTTTATTAAATGGATATACCACCTATAAAAACCAAAACATCCTTATTGAAGGGAATTATTTTAACAACCAACATACCCAGGTATATATGTACCGGATCAATAATCCGGCAGTAGTTTCTAATACCATGATACAATGTCAGGGCAATGGGATTATGTTCGATTACTGTACCGAAGGAATAAAAGCAATAAGAAACCGGATATCAACAAGTTATACCAATGTTAATGGGATAATCTTAAATTATTCTGATGGGACAGGGGTAACTCCCGGAATGATTGCAAATAATTTTATACAGTGTGCAGGTTTAAATGGTTTGTATATGTATTCCAGCGATTATCACAATATTTATCACAATTCAATTAATCATACAGGAAATAACAGTGGGGCTGCTCTTACGGCTAATTATGGTTCCAACATCAAAATAGTAAACAATATTTTGAATGCTACTAGCAATGGATATGCCTATTATACTAACAGCACCACCAACATTCTGGAGTCCGATTATAACAACATAAATACCGATGGCACGCGGTATGCTTACTATAATGCAACTGCAACCGATTTGGCCGACTGGCAGACCAAAAGCGGTAAAGATGCCCATTCTTTTGAAGTTCAGCCAGAGTTTATGTCGGAAACCGATTTGCATCTGTTGAGCTTTGATTTGATGGAACAGGCAGCCGTGTTAAGTGAAATTACCACAGATATTGATGGGGAACTGCGCGACCTGGTTAACCCCGATATTGGTGCCGATGAAATATACGCACGTCCGCCATTGGTGGAAAGCAAGGAGATTTGTGAAGGAGATGAAATTCCAACACTAATTGCATTGGGTATCAACATTAAATGGTATTCCGATCCTGAACTTACTGATTTGATATGGACAGCCAGTGAATTTTTACCTTCTGTGACTGAATCTGGAACTTATACCTATTATGTAACACAAACCATTGGCGACGATGAAAGCGAGCCTACCATTGTCACATTCATCATTCATGCAGCACCAATTATTGAAGCCACAGTCGTAAATATTGACTGTCAAGGGAATACTTATGGTTTCATTAACTTGACAGTATCGGGAGATAACGAGCCATTCTTCTACCGATGGTCCAATGAATCAACCACTGAGGATATTACAAAGTTACTTCCCGGCGAGTATTTTGTTACAGTAGAGGATATTATAGGGTGTTCATCAACCGATAGTTTTGATATTACAGCACCAGAAGAAATCGTATTAACTATGATTGTGAATGACGCTGATTGCGGTGAAAATAATGGAAAAGCTACCATCTTTGCTGAAGGGGGGAATCCACCTTTTGAATATTTTTGGACAACGGGTGATACCAATTCAATTGTTGACAGTTTGTACTCAGGAATATATGTTGCAACTGTAACTGATCAAAATGGATGTTCTAAATCAGCCATAGCTACGGTGAACGATTTAGGAGGTTCGCTCATTACTTTAGATGCCATAAACAATGTAAAATGTTATGGTGGAAACGATGGATCCATTGCAATAAGCATTTCGGGAGGGGTTACCCCATATAATATCAAATGGAGCAACGGAGCTACAACGGAAGATATCAATGGTTTAGTTGCCGGACCCTATGAAATTGCAGTAACCGATGCCGACGGATGTAAAGCTGTCAGGAGTATTCCTGTAAGCCAGCCCGACCCAATTCAGACTGGGTTGGGAGTGTTCGATGCACAGTGTGGCCAATCGAATGGGAGTGCAGTCACCAATGTTACCGGGGGTGTTTCGCCTTATACTTATAATTGGAGCACCGGTACCAGTGAAACAGGAATAACAGGATTAGGGCTAGGTATTTATGCTGTTACTGTAACCGATGCCAATTCCTGTGAAACAGAAAAATCCTTTGCTGTAAGTGAATTAGATGCACCGGTAGTTTATGTTGATTCCATTGCGGAAGGAACTTGCGGCAATCAGGATGGGGCTATTTATATTACAGCTTATGGCGGTACAGGTTCACTTTATACCTATTTGTGGAATACCGGCTCAACACAGGAGGATTTAATTGGAGTCAATTCGGGTGAATATTCAGTTAAGGTTACTGATACCGTTGGGTGTACGGGAGCTACTGTAACTGAAATAGTGGCTGAAAAACCGGAAACACCTCAAATTTGCATGGTTACAGTTGATACAGCTACCAATAACAACGAAATTATTTGGGAAAAGCCAATCACCACCGATATCGATTACTATAATATCTATCGTGAAAGTACCCAGAGTGGCGTTTATCAGCTGATCGGAACAAGGAATTATGAAAATGAGAGCTTGTTTGTGGATGAGAATTCCAATGCACAACAGCGCTCGTACCGATATAAAATCTCGGCGGTCAATACGTGCGGGGTTGAATCGGAATTGAGCAGCCATCATAAAACCATGCACCTGACCATAAATTTAGGGTTAAACGGAAATATTAACCTTATTTGGGATCATTATGAAGGTTTTGCTATCAGTACCTATTATATTTATCGGTTTACCTCGGAATTGGGTTGGGTAAAATACGATTCAATTTCAAGTAACTTAACTTCGTTTACCGATTTTGATGCACCAACGGAGCAACTGCATTATTTTATTGAAATTGTTAATGTGGATGGTTGCAGTATTACCAAGGCTGGGAACAGAAATACTTCCCGCTCCAATGTTGGTTCAATTATGAGTGAAGGTGGAATAACCTATTATTCAGTTCTATTTAAAGTTAATTCCGAAGGTAATCCCATTTCAGGTGCAGAAGTTACTGTAGCAGAAAATACACAAATTACTGATGTAAATGGCGAAACAACATTTACAGAACAAACTGTAGGTTCTGGAACAATGTATTCAGTAACTAAAGAAGGATTTCAGAATTATATTGAGTCATTTACCATAGTTGATTCAGATATTACAGTAAATGTGGAGCTTACACCGGTTGGGGTTTCAGAAATGAGGAGAAGTATGATTAAAGTTTACCCCAACCCAAATACAGGTCATTTCTTTGTAAATATTAAACTTGACGATAATAATGTGATAGCTTATAAAGTTTACAATTCGTTAGGAACTTTAGTACATTTTCAGAATTCACTAAATACTATTGGCAATATTACTGAAAGTATTGAACTGGGTAATATTCAAAAGGGATTTTATATTTTGAAAATTGAAATGAATCAAACTGTTTATTATTATCGCATAATCGTTAAATAATACCATTGAATAAAAGAAAGCTATAATCTTAAACCCTGTAAGTAAATTTCTTACAGGGTTTTTTATAAATTTGTTATTATATATTTTGAAAAAAAGATATGTCCTTATTGTCACGCTATATTATTATTTTATCTATTTGTGCACATAGTGTTTGTAATGGACTAAATTTATTTGGTCAAAATGAGAAAAATCGCGAAATAGGTTTTTTCCCCATTCATAATTATTCGCCAAAAGATTATGAGGCGCTTCCTCAAAATTGGGCTATAGTGCAAGATTTTAGAGGGAATATATATGTTGGCAACAAAGATGGAATATTAGAATTTGATGGTACTAATTGGAATAAGATAAATACATCTCTTGAGTCAGAAGTTCGATCTTTATCAATTGATAAGGAAGGAACAATATTTGTTGGCGCGGTTAATGAATTTGGATTATTAAAACCGGACAAGGGCGGTTCTTTAATATATTATCCAATTTCCGACAGTATTCCAAAAGGAAACAACGATTTTGGTGATATTTGGAAGACGCACAGTTTATTAAGGAAAGTTTATTTTCAAGCAGAAAACAAGCTTTTTATTTATGAAAACGATACCATAAAAGTTATTAAATCAGTTGATTCGTATAGTAATTCATTTTTAGTCAATAATACCCTTTTTCTTGAAGATTTTAAAAACGGACTTTTTCGGATCCATAACGATTCACTTTTATTTATTGATGGAAGTAATATGTTGATAGATAAACGTTTATATGCTTTGCTATCCTATGATCAAAATATAATGTTTGGTGCAATAAATAAAGATGGAATGTTCTTTTTTACCTATTTTGAAGATAAAAACTTAATAGAAATAATTCATAAACCCACTGAAATTGATGATTTTCTAACTAAGAATCAAATTTATTGTGGAATACTATTACCGGACAACTTATATTCTATTGGTACTTTTAATGGTGCCGGTGTTATTAATAAAGATGGTTATTTTCAATATTGGATTAATAAGCAAATTGGAATTATAGATGAAAATATAAAATGCCAAACACTCGATAGAGTTAATAATTTATGGTTAGGCCTACAAAATGGTGTATGTCAGATACAAATAAGTAGTCCAATTACTTTTTTTAATGAAAAGCATTTATTGAAAGGAAATGTAGAGTCAATAACCCGCTATAAGAATAGGTTGCGTATTGCAACTTCATTAGGGGTGTATGAATTATTACCATCAAAAAATAAAAATCTGTCAAAATTTATCATAACTGATGGTATTAGTAGTTCTGAAACATGGGTAACTACTGTTTTTCACGTGTATGGTGACGATATATTGCTTGTTGTGAAAAATAATGATATCATTGAGATAAGCGATAAAAGTCCCGAACCTGAAATAATATATCATGGAATTCCCTGGACAATTTGCCAATTAAAAACTAAAAAAGGGGAATTCCTTTTTGGTTTGGAAGATGGAGCTATTCTTGTTCAAAAGAATGAATCATTAAATTGGAATACAAAATTCCGGATTAAAGGGATTGAACAGCGGATAACTGAAATCAAAGAAGATAATAGCGGGAATATATGGCTTGGAGGCGAAACTGATGGCATTTATAAAATAAGTGCCGATTCAAAAGAGATTAATGAAAATTCAAAAGTGCAGTTTTTTATTGATTCTGTTGGATTTCCCGAAAGTCCTTATATTTTCACTATGTTCCATGATAGCTTATTAATTGGAGCAGCAAAAGGTATTTATTATTATCAAACTGACCAAAATAAGATTCTTCTTGAGCCTCTTTTAAATTATTTAATGGGTAACAACTTAAGATATATCCATAGAATGTCAGTTGATCCATCAGGAAAACTTTGGTTGGTTACATATATTGAAGAAGAGGAACGGGAAGAAATAGGTTTTTTTGATTATGATTCCGATTCAAATCTTTTCTGGAATCCAACCCCTTTTTTAGGAAATATTAAGGGTCAAATAAATGCCATTTACCATGATATTGATGGAGTAACATGGCTGGGTGGTAGTGAAGGACTTTTTCGTTACGACTCAAAGGTAAGTAAGGATTATGCACAGGATTTTAACTGTTTAATCCGTAATGTTAAGTTAGGGGAGGATTCCACCCTTTTTTATGGAACTTATTATGATGATTTGGGACATGTTTCACTTGAACAGCCCAAAATATTAAAACCCGTTCTCCAATATGCTTATAACTCTATTGTTTTTAATTATTCTGCCATGAATATTGATGTGGATCATCCCACGCAATACAGCTATTTTTTGGAAGGATATGATAAAAAATGGAGTGAATGGATTACAAAAACGGAAAAGGAATATACCAACCTACCTGAAGGAAGGTATATATTCAGGGCAAAGGCAAAAAATATTTATAACCACGAAAGTCAAGAAGGAAACTACGAATTTGAAATTCTTCCTCCTTGGTACCGTACTTGGGTAGCATATTTTGGATTTTTATTAACAGCTTTTGCATTGATTTATTTGTTTGTAAAGCAATATACACGGTATTTGAGAGGGGTTATTCGGGAAAAAACGGCTGAAATACGGCATCAAAAAGATGAGATTGAAAAGATTAACGAAGAAATTACCTCCAGTATAACATATGCGGAACGGATTCAAAAGGCAATTGTACCTACCTACCAAAAAGCTTCAGAAATTTTACCGGAACATTTCGTTCTCTGGCGGCCCCGGGATATAGTAAGCGGTGATTTTTGGTGGATGACTCAAAAAAATGGATTGGTGGTAATTGTTGCCGCTGATTGTACCGGACATGGCGTGCCTGGGGCTTTTATGAGTATGCTGGGGGTTTCTTTTTTAAACGAGATAGTGAATAAAAATGAGATTACAACAGCCAATGTGATTCTGGATGATCTCCGCCATCATGTTAAATCTACTTTAAAACAAACAGGTAAAGAGGGAGAAGCCAAAGATGGCATGGACTTGGCTCTTATTGTTTTAGATATTGAAAACCAACGCATTCAATTTGCAGGAGCCTACAATCCCTTATATTTGATACGTCAAAATGAACTTATTGAGTTTAAAGCAGATCGGAACCCAATAGGAATTTTCATTAAAGAAATGGATTCATTTACCAATAATCTGATCGAAATCCAAAAAGGGGATACGTTATATATCTTTTCGGATGGATTTGTCGATCAATTTGGAGGTTCCGATGGCCGAAAGTTCAAATCGAAACAGTTTAAGGAATTGCTCCTGGCTATTCAGGATCGTTCTATGTTAGAACAAGAAATGATTTTGGATAAAGCCATTGATGATTGGAGAGGTGAAATGGCTCAAGTTGATGATATCCTTGTTTTGGGAATTAGAATTTAAGTACTTTATAAACAGATTAAACATTGCATAAAAGCATTGGTTTTGTATTCAGTGAACCACTTTTATGCAATGTTTCATTCTTAATTATCAATCTTTTGAAAATTCCGCATTGGCTGTAATGGTTACTTCTTCGCTTAACATCCCAGCTGCAAACGAGGTTCCGACAGCAAAATCGGAGCGGTTTATTTTACCTTTTACTTTAAATCCAGCAACTGTTTTCCTGGTGTAAGGGTGTTCAATGGTTCCGTTAAAGGTAACTTCAAGTACAACAGGTTTTGTGATTCCGTGCATGGTTAAATCGCCTGTCAATTGATAGGTTTTTTCACCGGTTTTTGCCAATGAGGTACTTTTAAAATTTAAGGTTTTGAATTTCTCGGCATCAAAAAAGTCAGCACCTTTCAAGTGGGTATCTCGTTGCTCATTGTCGGTGTTTATGCTGCTTACATCAGCCGATAACTCAATAACAGCATCGGTGAAATCGGGTTTTGTAGCACTTAGTTTAATGTCAAAATTCTTAAACTGTCCTTCTACTTCCGATATCATCATGTGGGTAATACCAAACCCCAGTTTCGCATGCGATTTATCTAATGTCCAGTTTTGGGCTGAAACTGTGAAAACCAGTGCCACAAAGGCAGCTACTAAATTTACTTTTCTCATTTTACTACTTTTTTATTTGTTTAACATTTATTTTATTGTGAATTAAAGATGTTTATATCTTATATATAATTTTTAAAAAAATCAACTGCTGATTTTTACCGATGTCATGCTTAGTGAACCCGCTACGCAGGCATCGTTAAAAAATGATATGTTGTCGTTTTTATCCTCCAATGCTAAAATGTAAAGCAAAGGGTAATAGTGATCAGGAGTGGGAATAGCCAATTGAGCCGCTGTTCCCAGCCTTTGATAATCGATTAGTGCCGGATGGTTTCTGGAAGATATGTGCTTTTTAAATGTTTCATTCATCTCACTGGCCCAATCGAAGCCGTAATTGGGTTCATCCATTTTATCCCAAGCTATTTTACCCAGATTATGAACCATATTTCCGCTACCTATTATTAATACCCCTTTATTACGGAGATTCCGAAGTTCTTTAGCTAAGTTGTAATGATAACTCGCCGGTTGCCTGAAGTCAATGCTTAATTGAATTACCGGGATATATGCATTGGGATACATGTGTTTTAGGATAGTCCAGCTACCATGATCCAAACCCCAATCGTAGTCTAGCATTACATCTGTTGATTCAATTGCTTGTTTGGTTGTTTTAGCAAACACTGGACTTCCGGGTGCAGGATATTGAACTTGAAACAATTCCTCAGGGAACCCACCAAAATCATGAATAGTTTTAGGAAGTTGCATGGCCGTTACTTTTGTTCCATTGGTAAGCCAATGAGCCGATATCACTAATACTGCTGCAGGAGCTGGATATTCCTTACCTAATTCTATCCATTGTTGGCTAAATGTATTCACTTCAATTCCATTCATGGGTGAACCATGACCGATAAAAAGTGCCGGCATTTTATTTTGGGTGTCATGTAAGCCTTTAGCTAACGATGATAATGGATTAACCATGGTCATAAATGTTAAACTGCTGAGTATTTTTATAAAATCTATTCGTTCCAAGTCAATTGATGCTTATATAATGTAATAATAATAGTTACAGTTTAGGTTAAAAAAAATCAATGGAATTTATCGCTGAATTGCTGTAGGGTAGTACACCCCAGCTTTTCTAAAATGGCATCCTCTGCACTCTGATACAACACCTCCAAATGTTCGTTAATTTGCTGAGCAATTGGGCATTGTGCATTTGAATGGTTTTTCACATTTCCCAAAACCGGTTTTTCATATACCGATTTGTAAACATCCGATAAAAAAATCTTCGAAGCCGATTTTGCCAAAGCACTTCCCCCGTTTTTTCCCTCTTTGCTTTGTACCAGGCCTGCTTTGCGCAAATGCGAGATTTCCTTACGAACCAAAACAGGGTTTATGTCAATACTTCCAGCAATAAATTCCGACGGAACCCATACCATATCAGCCATCACGTCTTTTCCTATATTCGAAAGTATGGTTAAAATGTGAATGTTTATGGCGAATCGTCCGTGGCTCATACTGTAATTATATTTATTACAGTACAAAAGTAGAGGTAATTTTTGATTATGCAAATTTTTTGCGAATAAAATATTTGAATGCCATTGGTATTCAGAAAACAATTTCACCTATTCATCTGTTTATTAATGGTTTGTTTGATAATTTGTCGGTTAAAACGGTTATTTTTCATATTAATATGATTATTCAATTACCTTTGACCCACTAATTTTGGATTATGGAACCATACAAAACCTTTAGTTTTTCAGAAATTATCCCAGTGGTTGTTTCCAAATATGCAGCAAACAACGCCGTAGGATTTATTGATGAGCCTTCGATAACATATACCCAGATGGGAAAGCAAATTGATGCTGCTATGGCAATGCTCGAAGCAATGGACATAAATCCGGGGGATAGGGTGGTTATTTTCAGCCAGAATATGCCAAATTGGGTAATTGTTTATTTTGCCCTACAACGGATGGGGGTGGTGACTGTTCCCGTTTTGCCCGATTTTAATGCACATGAACTGCAAAATGTTTTGCTGCATTCTGAAGCAAAATGCATGTTTGTTTCCGAAAGTCTTGAGTATAAATTGGCGGATGTAAAAAGCGATTTTCTTGAAATTATAGTGCGCCTTGATAATTTCAACATCCTTAATGGAAAATTACAGGATGTTGTTTTTGATGAAAACCTGCAACCACAAAGAACATACAGCCCCAATGAAAATGAGTTGTCCATTCTGCTTTACACATCGGGTACAACAGGCGATTCAAAAGGGGTAATGCTTTCGCAGAAAAATGTGATTTTTAATGCCATTCAATCCGGTAATGTACAAACCGTTACCGAAAAAGATAAATTCCTATCCGTTTTGCCTTTATCGCATACTTACGAAAATACCATTGGACTGATTCTTCCCATTTTGCACGGTGCAAGCATAACCTATCTACGGAAGCCGCCAACAGCCAGTGTATTGGTTCCAGCCATGCAGAAGTTGAAACCCACGTTTATGTTAACGGTTCCCATGATAATTGAAAAGGTTTACCGGAATAGTATTCTGCCGAAAATACAGGCAAAAAAGATAACCAACTTTCTGCATCAATACAGACCAACCCGCAAGCTTATTTATTTCCTTGCCGGGAAAAAATTGTACCAGACTTTTGGTGGTAACTTGAAATTTTTCGGTATCGGTGGTGCCAAATTAGATGGAACGGTAGAGCAATTTCTACGTGATGCAAAATTCCCCTATGCCATTGGTTATGGACTTACGGAAACAGCACCTTTGCTTGCTGGCTCCAATCCTACGGAAACCAAGTTTCAGGCAATTGGACCTAAAGTTACGGATTGTGAATTGATCATTCATAATCCGGATCCTCATACAGGCGAAGGTGAAATTTGGGCAAAAGGGGCCAATGTAATGTTGGGCTATTATAAGAACGAAGCCAAAACCCGTGAGGTTATGACCGATGATGGTTGGTTCAAGACCGGTGATTTGGGAGTATATGACAAGCAAGGTTGGCTGAGCCACAAAGGCCGGTTAAAAAACATGATAGTGGGTGCAAACGGCGAGAATATTTACCCCGAAGAGATTGAATCGGTGATAAACAATTTCCCTTATGTGATTGAATCGGTGGTAGTGGAGCAAAAAGGAAAACTGGTTGCCATGGTACATTTTAACCGTGAAGAGCTGGAGCATAAGTTCAAAAATGCCACTTCCGACTTTGCCCATAGAATGGATGAAAAGCTGGAGGAATTTTCCCAAAAGGTTGATGTTGCCATTGAGGAACTCTCAGCAGAACTGCACCAATATGTAAATTCAAGAGTCAATAAATACTCAAAAATTCAAATGCTAATTGTGCATCCGGTTCCGTTTCAAAAAACTGCTACCAAAAAGATTAAAAGGTACTTGTATTTTTGATAGTATGGGGTAAAGCTTTTAAATCAAACCATTCGATTTTCCAGTCCAGTTGCAGAGTTTGTACAAAATGCGTGCACCTACATTGCCATCCCATTCATTGCTAAGGCCTCCAACTTCACATAAATCGAACCCAATGATTTTGCGTCCGCTTTCTACCAATAAACGGATTAAATACAAGGATTCATTGAATTCCAATCCACCCGGCACCGGGGTTCCAGTATTGGGGCAAAGTTGCGGGTTCAATCCATCGATATCGAAACTGATGTAAACATTTTGAGGAAGGGCATCAATTATCTCCATACATTGCTGGTGCCAGGTTTTCCCTTGGTATTGATTAGCCTTTAGCTCATGATCATAAAAAACTTTCACATGGTTTTGCATAGCAAATTCCACTTCCTGATCGCAAAAATCACGAATACCGACCTGAACTAATTTATCAATGTAATTTAGATGGATGGCATTATTGAAAATGGACGCGTGGGAAAAGCTAAAATCTTCGTATTGATGGCGCAAATCCATGTGAGCATCTATGTGGAGCACTCCAAAAGAATTGAAAGTGTCTTTTAAGGCTCTCAATAGTCCTAGCGGAACACTGTGCTCGCCACCCACTATGGCTGCAATTTTTCCTTGGTCTAATATATCTTTGGCTGCTTGGAAAACTTCCCAATTCAATTGTTCGTGTTTTTTGTTAATTGTTTTTAACAGTTGAGCAATCTCAGCATTTTGATGTACAGTACCTCCTTCTTCCAAAAAAGCAATATATTTTTTCGATAAAGGTCGCAATTGTTCGTTTAACGATTTCCATTCAGGGTTCGAGGGGCGCAAGTAAATACCTAATTTCCATGCATCTTCAATTTCAGGATCAAATAAATCGAGCTGTAACGATGCCTGCAATATATTGTCGGGACCGGTTGATGTACCATCGGAATAGGAAACGGTAACATCCCATGGAACGGAAATTATTACAATTTTTGCTTGTTCTTCGGTAAACGGTAGCCCAATGAAATTTCCGTTATCGAGTCCAATGCCATTGGTGTTAAAGTTTGCTAAATCCATTTTAATGCAATTAAATTATCCTACGAAAATAGCTCGAAAAACTAACAATAAATGCATCTCAACTAAAATTGATATCTGAATTGAATAAAAAAAATATTATTGAGTTCTAAGATAAAAAAAGTGTATTTTCAAATTGTGAAATATGAGTCAATTTTTTCACTCTTATAAATTTAAATTTCTTGATATGGAAATAAAAGGTTTGTCGGTTAAATCAATCCCGGAATTTGTACAAAAAAACTACCCCAGTCAATATATGGAATGGCTGAATGCTTTACCGGAGCAATCGCAGCAGATTTTCAGGGGTTTTATTAAAGTAAATGAATGGTATCCCATCAATTATGGATTAACCATTCCTTTTAGAACGGTGGGTAAAGTACTTTTTAACGACGATTGGAAAAAAGCCGTATGGACCATGGGCCGGTTCAGTGCCAACGAAGCATTAACCGGGATTTATAAATTGTATGTGCAATTGGGTTCCACCAAACACATAATTGACAGGGCCAGTAGGGTAATGTTGGCCTATTTCAGCAATTCGGAAATAAAAGTGGTGGCATTTACCAAGAACCATTTAACGGTTCACATAACTAAGTTTGATGAGCCCGATGAAGCCATTGAATATAATATAGGTGGTTGGATTGAGAGGGCATTGGAAATTTCGGGTTGTAAAAAAGTATCTGTACAAATAACCAAATCGTTGGCCAGAAAAGATGCTGTTACTGAGCTTCAAGTGAATTGGGAATGAGGATGATGTTTCTTTCAAGGCCAATAAATGATATACCTCCCAAAAATAAAAAATGTTCAATACCAAACAAACAACTCTCAATTTTCAAATAATCGAATTTGCAAAATGCTTGTTTATCCTGTTTCTTTCGGTATCGATATTCTTTTTTTTAGCCATTTTTCCCTGCCTGCGGTAGGCAGGCTTTTTTTTACTTGTTCATTGTATATTGGGCATTTGACATTGTTCATTTTTTCTCTTTCTAACATCCGTCATTTGAACCTGAGTAGTTACAATGATATTTATAAGTCAGTTTAGTTTTAATATTGACCGTTGATTTAAAAAATTGCCGGGTTTACTGAAATTACGACATAAATATTTATTTTTGGGGCGCTTATCCATTTTTTTGAACAACTTAAATCCCATGATAGGCGGGAGTTAAATTGAATAATTAAAATCAGAAAAAAAATGTCTAAAGTATTGATTATTGGAGCAGGAGGTGTGGGAAGCGTGGTGGTACAAAAGTGCGCCTCGGTACCCGAAGTTTTTAGTGAAATAATGCTGGCAAGCCGCACCAAATCGAAGTGTGATGCCATTGCCAAGCGGGTAGGAGGTAACCGCATTAAAACTGCTCAGGTAGATGCCGACAATGTGCCGGAGCTGGTAAAGCTCATTAACTCATTTAAGCCGGAACTGGTAATTAACGTGGCGTTACCCTATCAGGATTTAACCATTATGGATGCCTGTTTGGAAACCAATGTGAATTATTTGGATACCGCCAACTATGAGCCAAAAGATGAAGCCCACTTTGAATACAGTTGGCAATGGGCCTATCAGGAAAAGTTTAAGGCTAAAGGATTGATAGCCATATTGGGTTGTGGATTTGACCCCGGAGTTACCAGCATTTACACAGCTTATGCTGCCAAACACCATTTCGATGAGATGCATTATCTGGATATTGTGGATTGCAACGCCGGCGATCACGGTAAGGCTTTTGCCACCAACTTTAACCCGGAAATAAACATCCGCGAAGTGACCCAAAAAGGAAAATACTGGGAAAACGGCAAATGGGTTGAAACCAAACCCCATGAAATAAAGCTGGCCTTGAATTATCCCAACATTGGGCCAAAGAATTCTTATGTAATTTATCACGAAGAACTGGAATCGTTGGTTAAAAACTTTCCAACCCTGAAACGAGCCCGTTTCTGGATGACCTTTGGCGATGAATATTTGACGCACTTGCGGGTTATCCAAAATATTGGAATGGCCAGCATTGAGCCCATTATATACAAAGGAGTAGAGATAGTTCCACTTCAATTCTTGAAGGAAACATTGCCAAACCCGGGCGATTTGGGCGAAAACTATACCGGCGAAACTTCCATTGGTTGCCGCATTAAAGGCATTAAAGACGGTAAAGAAAAAACCTATTACGTTTGGAACAACTGCAAACACCAAGATGCCTATAATGAAACCGGGATGCAGGGAGTTTCCTATACAACGGGTGTTCCGGCTATGTTAGGAGCCCTAATGTTCTTAACCGGAAAATGGAAAAAACCCGGTGTTTTCAACGTGGAAGAATTCAACCCTGATCCATTTATGGAATTGATAGGCAAATACGGCCTTCCATGGGAAGAAGAGATAAATGGTAATTTGGAACTCTAAATAGAAATTAGAGTTTAGATAATAGAAATAAGACATTAGAGAATTTACTTAATCATAAGATAATAAATAGGTTCAAAGCTTTAAAACCGCAGAAGTCAATAGCTTACTGCGGTTTCTTTTTACAACTTTGAATCTACACCGAAAAGTCATCCGATGAATGTTTTTGCTAAAATTGCAAATAAATATGGTCAGTTAACCAGCTAATTATGAATTCATTGGATGACTAATTAGTTTTTCTACTTTTCGGAGTACACTCAACTTTAAATACTTTAAGTACTCCAAACTTTAAATACTTTTTAAAATGAACTTTACCAAAATCCCTTCTCCTTGTTTTGTGCTCGACGAAAAGAAACTTCGAAAAAACTTGGAACTCATTGATTATGTGCAGAAGCAGGCAGGAGTTGAAATAATTCTGGCATTCAAAGGATTTGCCATGTGGAGTGCATTCCCCATGGTTTTGGAATATGTTAAAGGAGCCACAGCCAGTTCACTTTATGAAGCCCGGTTGTGTTTTGAGGAAATGAAAACCAAAGCCCATGTTTTTTCGCCAGCCTATTTCCCAAAAGAATTTACTGAACTGATGCAATACAGTAACCATTTGGTATTTAATTCATTGGACCAGTTTTATCGGTTCTACCCGGAAACATTGAAAGCGGATCATCCCATTTCATGTGGGATAAGAGTTAACCCAGAATACAGCGATGTGCATACCGATTTGTATAATCCAAGCTCGCCCAAATCGAGGCTGGGAGTACTGAAAGAATTTCTTCCTGCGGAATTGCCCCAAGGGGTTGAAGGATTGCATTTTCATGTGCTTTGTGAATCAACATCCTTTGCCTTGGAAAATGCTTTAAAAGCATTGGAAGAACATTTTGGCAGCTATCTGAAAAAAGTTAAATGGGTGAACATGGGCGGAGGTCACCTGATGACCCGCAAGGGCTATGATGTGGAACACTTGATTCAGGTTTTGAAATCGTTCCGGGAAACGCATGGAATTAAGATAATTTTGGAGCCGGGAAGTGCCTTTGCGTGGGAAACCGGAGTTTTGGTTTCCACGGTTCAGGATATTGTGGAAAGCCGTGGTGTAAAAACCGCTATTTTGGATGTTTCATTTACCGCCCACATGACCGATACGTTGGAAATGCCATACCGTCCCCGGATTATCGGAGCCAAGGATCCCGACCAAAATAGCCAGTATTGCTACCGGTTGGGTGGTGTAAGTTGCTTGGCTGGCGATTACATGGAAGTATATGACTTTGGCAAGGAATTAAAAGTGGGCGACACAATTGTTTTTGAAGATATGATTCATTACACCATGGTAAAAACCACCATGTTCAATGGGGTACAGCACCCTTCCATTGCCATTTTGAAGGAAAACAATGAACTCAAAATTGTAAGGGAATTTAGTTATCAGGATTTTAAAGGGAGGCTTTCGTAGCAATTCACCGTAATCCTAAATCTGAAAGAAAATTATATCGTTGCGGATTCGATTAAGAAAATCATCCCTTTCAAGTTTCATATAGCTCACTTTCATGGTATTTTTCTATACCGGTGTTTTCCCTGTTTCATTTATAAATAGAAAGTTCAAATTCCTCTGTAAACTTCTTTATAAAAAAAATAGTGATACTAAAGAGATTTAAGTGTTATTATAGTGCTTTATTATTTTATTTCAATTATCTTTGCAGCGAAATAATTTTAAGCAAAAAGGATATAACAAAAAAATTGTAATATTAAAAGTACGATAATGGAAAAAATAGTTATAATTGGTGGAGTTGCCGCAGGGGCAACCGCAGCGGCAAAAGCTCGTAGAATTTCAAGTACGGCAAAAATTACGATGATAGAAGCCGGCCCCGATATTTCATTTGCCAATTGCGGGTTACCCTATTATATAGGTGGCGATATTAAAAGTCGCTCCAAATTAATTTTACAGAGCCCCGAAAGTTTTAAGGAACAATATGATGTTGATGTTTACACTCATACCCTTGTTGAGGCCATTGATAAAAAGGCCCATATCATATCAACTATTGATACTCGAAGCGGCGAAAAGAAAATAGTTGAGTACACAAAATTAATACTTGCACAAGGTGGCCGACCGGTTACACCAACGCTTCCAGGAGCGGATTTCGACCATGTTTTTACGTTGTGGACCTTGGAAGATATGGATAAAATATCGCGGCACTTGGAAGAAAAGAATCCGCAAACTGCAGTTGTGGTAGGAGGTGGATTTATTGGTCTTGAAATGGTTGAAGCATTAGTTAAACGTGGACTAAAAGTACATGTAGTTGAAATGATGCCCCACGTGATGAGTTTAATGGAAGCGGAAACTGCAGGTTTTATCGAAAAGGAAATGCTTTCGTACGGAGTAGAAATCCATACCAATGTTGGGGTGACAGAAATTACCAACTCAAAAGTTAAACTCAATAACGGTAGCTTGTTGGATGCCGACATGGTATTACTATCCATTGGAGTGCGTCCAACCTTGCAACTTGCAAAGGAAACTGGGTTGGAACTGGGTGAGGCCGGTGGTTTATTGGTAACTCCACAGTTGCAAACCAGCGACCCAGATATTTACGCTGCTGGCGATATGATTGAAATTGAGCATCGCATCAATGGAAATAAAGTGCGAATACCCCTTGCAGGGCCCGCAAACCGCCAAGGCCGTATTGCCGCTGAGAATGTATTGGGCGGTAACCATGCTTATAAAGGAGCTCTGGGAACATCGGTGGTACGTGTTTTTGAAGCGGTGGCTGGAACCACGGGTCTATCTTTTAAGCAAGCTAAGGCTGCCGGAATTGATGCCGATTCGGTTGTGGTGCATAAGGAACATCACACTTCATACTACCCCAATGCGGAATTGGTAACGGTAATGTTGGTTTACGACCGCAACACCGGCATAATTTTAGGAGGACAAACAGCAGGTTACAAAGGTGCCGATAAGCGATTGGATGTGATTGCCACGGCAGCCGCCTCAAAACTAACTGTTAGTGATTTGGCCGATATTGATTTTGCGTATTCGCCGCCCATTGGTACCGCCAACGATGCGCTGAATATGGCCGCTTACACCGCCGAAAATAAAATGTCGGGTTTTAGTGAATCTCTTACTGTTTCAGAACTTGATGCATTTATTGAGGGAAAAAATCCGGTGATTATTGATGTGAGAGATTATTTTGCATTTGAGAAAAACCATATTCAGGGTGCCGTTCATATACCTTTGGAATTACTTTCGGAACAAAGTGCAACCTTGCCTTCCGGCAGATTGATATTGGTTTATGATGAAACCGGAAAGAAAGGACATCAGGCACTACGCAGTTTAAAAGGGGCTGGTTTTAATCAGATAATCAACATTTCAGGGGGATTTATTTCGCTTGAAAGGCAGGCGCAAACCATGGGTTTTAAAAATATTAAAATTGAGTTATTGCCAGTTGAATTAAAAACAGTTAAAGCTGAAGAAAACGAAGAATCGGAAATTGCCGAAGTAAAGGAAATAGACCAAAACACACCCATTATTGTTGATGTGCGTACCGTGGGCGAATTCAATTCAGGTGCCGTGCCCGAAGCCATAAACATACCTTTGGATGAAATTGCAAAACGTTACCGCGAATTAGGCAACAACCTTTCGAGAGACATTACGGTTTATTGTGCCACAGGAGCCCGCTCGGCTTATGCGGAAAATTTTCTGGAACAAATGGGTTATACTCATGTGAAAAATGGCGGAGGTTTGTCATCCATGATGTCGCGAAGGGCAAGTAAACCGAGTGCTTCGGTTTCAAACGAACCTCTGGTAATTGATGTTAGAACCCCACAGGAGTTTCGTGGGGGAGCTTATCCGGGAGCCATAAACATTGAGTTGGATGAATTACCAGAACAGATTCACCAATTGGGCGACTTGAACCGGGAAATAACCGTGTATTGTGCATCGGGAGCCCGTTCGTCGTATGCCCAGCGCTTTTTAATGCAGAACGGGTATAAAAATGTAAGAAATGGGGGCGGCATCATGCAAATGATGATGGCCAGAAGGTAATTAGTTGAATGATTCGTTCAAAATAACGACACAAGTAACGGATGCAATAGATATTTACGCGTTGAATTGGATACCCTGGAGTTTGCTTCGGGGTTATTCATTTCTCAAGCAACTCCTTTACATCATTTAGTTTTTTATCCCAATCATTCAGGTACAATTCTTTTAGTGCTTGCTCAAATCGGTTTTGGTTGTTATACAATTCGGTAAACAGAAACCATCGTTGCTTTTCAATCGGGTTCTGATTTGTTGGCAAATTATTGTTTTCTTTTAAAATATTCTCAATTACACGACTAACAACTTTGCCATATAGTTTGTCTTTCGACCGAAAATAATAATGAACCGCTGATTTATTAATTTCAGCTAAATCAGCAATTTGATGAAGCTTAGTTCCATGATACCCATATAAAATAAAAATATTTTGTGCAGCCTTAAGTATTTTATCCTCAGTGCTTTGTAAATCATTTGTCGTAGTATTCATTATAATTTTTGAAATTTAAAATGTATTGCATTCAGTTTCTTAAACCTAAGTTGAGCGATTTGACCCCGAGTCCTCGGGGGAAAAAGCGCTTTACTTAGGTATAACCCTCCCGAGAAATCGGGACAGGCTGACCTAGAAATTGTTGCAATTCACAAAACAGATGAATAGTATAAAAGTGAATTGCTTACAATTTCTTAGTCGTTTGAGCAGATTTGCGATAGCAAATCGCTCAATTTGGGTTAAAATCTTAATGTTTCTGTCATAAACCCAAATCGGAGTATATCCATACGGTGGTCGAAGTATATATTATAGTAGTCGGAGCCATGATAATATTGTACAAACAATCCAATGTCTTCAAGAAATGTTGGATGATAGTAAAAAATAAGACTGAGGTTAAGCCTTTCGGGGGAAAGTGACTTTGCATTAAAGTTATTGCAATTGCCAAACATCCAAATTGCTTCTCCTTTTATTGAAATAGCGGGTTTTTTTGAGTGAACTTGATTTTCATTTTGCGGAAGTTTAAATATTGAAAATGCATTATGCCACCTGTACTGGCTAT
>Ga0172379_10000942_pt1 | contig 64344 bp, 53 predicted proteins | sample GrowelOW334metaG_FD_119756 | JGI IMG/M metagenome (GOLD analysis project Ga0172379, IMG submission 119756) | Groundwater microbial communities from an aquifer near a municipal landfill in Southern Ontario, Canada - Groundwater well OW334 metaG | ecosystem: Environmental > Aquatic > Deep... | reverse complement strand
TTTCTAAAATACTCACCGAATTGAGGAGTCTATTATGAAAAACGGAAGACCGCTAAAGGCGGTCTTCCTCGGAACCTCCACAAGAGGTATGGGTGCATTATACACGGATCAAGTAAATTTGCAATGAGCTGTGGATAAGATGAAAACAGAACCGCCTTCCACGGTTCCGTTGCCGTGGAAGGCGTTTTTAACTTGTGTTCCTTGTTGTTTACCGACCTTTCTCCTTTATGGCGATCGCGATTGCCAATAAAGCGTAACCGATGCCACGCAGTGCAATGGTGACATTATCACAGGTGACACTCTCGCCCTTTTTTAGGAGATCATTAGATTTTTTCTCCAACTCCTCAAATTGCTTATGCATGTCTACACCTCCTTTCCTTAAGATTGATGTTTCCAAAACTTCTGGTCAATACACTACTTCTTTAATCTCCATTTGTCAATGTTGGCATGATGGCCGGTTTGGAGAACTTTTGGCACACGGTAGTTTTTCTTTTTGTACGAAATAGTTTCTGGGCGGGTGTAGACAGCCGATGAGGCAATTCGGCGTTCCTCTATAGAGGCGTCTTTGCCCAAGACGCCGGGGATACGTCGGGTAATCGCATCAACTATTGCGAGCGCCGGCACCTCCCCGCCGGTGTAAACCGCTTCGCCCACTGCAAATTCTTTCATTGGAGCGAGCGTCTTGAGGATCTTCTTCGCGCGCTCATCAATACCCTCATATCTGCCACACACCAAGACAATGTCTGTGTATTTTTTTATCAGCACATCTGCATCTTTGTTAGTGAATTGCTTCGCGCTCGGCGAAAACCAGATAATCACTGGTTTTTTTATGTAGGACGTCCGACGTCCTACACATTTCTGAACGGCCTTGATGATGGGCAATGCCTGCATAACCATCCCCGGGCCGCCGCCATAGGGTTTGTCATCTACCTTCTTATAACTCCCTCCTGGTCCCGCGACGAAGTCACGCGGGTTCTGATATTTTACCGAAATCTTTTTTTCCTTCCGTGCGCGCCCGATAATCGACGCGCTTAAATATGCGTCGCATGCTTCGGAAAACAAAGTGATTACGTGAAATTTCAATGTGTGAATATTTAAATGTTTAAATGTCCGAATATTTAAATGCTTGAATGTTTAAATACTTAAATTTCATCAACAACTTGATCAACTGTCTTTATTTCGTGCTCGCGCTTTCCGCCCACCGGCTCATTTATTTTCAAATTCACACGCGCGTTGCCCTTCATTCCAACTACTCGGAGCAAGATGCGAAGCGCCTCAGCGGTCTTGCCACTCTTGCCGATAATCTTGCCCATGTCATCTGGATGCACGACGAGTGTGAGCAAAACGCCCATCTGGTCAATCGTGCGCGTCGTCTCGACCGACTCCGGATGTTCGACGAGTGCCTTTACTGCGTATTCAAGAAATGCTTGGTCTGGTTCCATAGGGGTATGTTACGTCACGAGGACGGGTTTATTCTACCGTCTTTTCAGCTACCGGAGCTTCTTCAACCTCTGGCAATGCCTCGGCAATAACTTCAGCTTCGGTTGGAGCAGATACAGTACTCTCAAAGACTGGCGTCTCTACATGAACAGGCGCGACTGCTTCTTTCACTTCCTTTTTGATAGGTGTTTTCTTCGGCAACACGTTTACCTTCTCCCCCGATAGGATACCTTTCGAGATGAGGAGGTTCCGGATAGAGTCAGACGGCTGAGCACCCTTGGCGATCCACTCCTTAACGCGATCAGCATCAAGAGTAAGCGTTTTGCTCTTCGGGTTATAGTTACCGAGATGCTCGGTGATATTGCCTGCTTTGGCGGCGCGGCTCTTCTCCAAGAGGACAATGCGAAACGCCGGATCATTGGTCCGGCCGATGCGTTGGAATCGAATCATCAACATGAGAGCGACTATAGCAGAAGTCGCATAATATTGCTAGTGTAGAAGAAAATGTCAGAAACTATATATGAAGGTCCGATAACAATGACCCGAAAAGGCTTCGGCTTTTTTGCCATTGGCGAAGACAAAGAAGACCTGCTGATTCCGCCAGAATATACCAATCACGCCCTCTCGGGAGACATAGTGAAGGTCGCTCCAACAGGCAGGTATCAAGACCCATCTGGGAGAATGCCGGCACGTGAGTCGGGCAAGGTGATCGAGATCATCTCGCGAGCGCGCGAGACATTTGTCGGCACGCTCGTCGAAGAAAATGGCCTCACTCTTCTCGCACCTGATTATAAGAAGATGTATGTGCCTCTTGTTATCTTAGATCGAGGTACGGCACAAATTGGCGATAAAGTGCTCGCGCGTCTTGTCAGCTGGGATGCAGATAAAGAATACCCACTCGGCACTATTGAAGAAGTTATCGGTAAAGCTGGAGTGCACGAGACCGAGATGCGCGCCCTCGCGCTCGGGCAAGGATTCTCGAGCGACTTCCCTCCCAGTGTTGTCGCCGATGCAAAATATCTTGAAGAACACGGTCGCGCGATGCTCATCGAAGAAGCTTCTAATCCGAAGCGACGAGATATGCGTGACGCTCCCACCTGCACTATCGATCCATTTGATGCAAAAGACTTTGATGACGCCCTCTCGGTGAGGGCGATTGCGGATGGCAAGATAGAAGTCGGTGTGCATATTGCCGACGTCTCCTTCTTCGTGAAGCCCGGTAGTGCGCTTGATAATGAGGCTGTTGAGCGCGCCACGAGCGTCTATCTGGTTGACCGCACGATCCCCATGCTCCCTGAAATACTTTCGACTGATCTCTGCTCGCTGAAGCCTGATGAAGATCGTCTCGCGGTCTCTGCTATCTTCACGCTCGATGCAGAGGCAAATGTTGAGGATGTCTGGTTCGGCGAGACGATTATCCATTCTGACAAGCGATTCACTTATGAAGAGGCACAAGGAGTGCTCGACACCGGCAAAGGCATCTTGCATACAGAACTTTCGCTGCTCTTTGACCTATCAAAAAAGATTCGCACGCGACGTGTCGCGCGCGGTGCTGTTGAGTTTGATACTGCTGAGGTAAAGGTTGAATTGGATGCTGAAGGACGACCAATCGCTATCCGTTTGAAGCAACAGCAGGCGACAAATCGCCTCATTGAAGACTTCATGCTCCTCGCCAACGAGGCCGTAGCGAAGCATCTCTCGAAGCTCACCAAGAATGGTGGACCTCACTTTGCTTCACTATATCGTATTCACGATGTGCCCGATGCAGATCGTATCGAGAATCTCATGAACCTATTGCGCGTCATGGGCTACCATCTAAAAACATCTGGGGACGGCAAAGTAACTGGTGCGGAATTAAACAAACTCATGGACGAGGTAAAGGGTAAGCCCGAGGAATATCTGGTGAAGATGGCAACACTACGCTCGATGAGCAAAGCAATCTACACTACAAAAAACATCGGCCACTTCGGTCTCGCCTTCGACTTCTACACTCATTTCACTTCTCCAATCCGCCGCTATCCTGACCTCGTGATTCATCGACTCGTGAAGGCGCACGCGGGTGGCGATCCCATCACTCCGGCAGAGATGCAAGAGTTTGATACACTCGCGATCCACGCTTCTGAGAGAGAAGTTGCTGCTTCAACTGCCGAACGCGATTCGATCAAGATGAAGCAGGTGGAGTTCCTCGCGGGCAGAATTGGTGAAGAATTTGACGCGGTTATCTCCGGCGTCACCGAGCGCGGTCTCTACGTCGAAGAAAAGGGGACCCATGCCGACGGTATGATTCGCGTCAAAGATGTCGGTAATGACTATTTTGAATACGACGAGAAGCACTATCGCCTCATCGGCAAGCGCACTGGCAAATCGTACCAACTCGGCGACCCCATACGCGTCAAGCTCGCCGCTGCTCGCCTCGCTGAAAAAGAACTGGATTTTATCCCCGTTTAGTTTCCTTTGTGAATTATGGACATCGTAAGTCCATAGATGCGCTATGCTGTGGATATGGAACTTTGGCATGCGCTTAATCGCGGAGTAGACGGACGAGATTTATTCATGGACGATCGTGATCGTCTCCGCTTCATTCATGATCTTTACGAATTTGACGACACAGAACCTGCCAATCCAAACGTCGGCTATCACTTCAAATCTATGGACATCGTAAGTCCATATATCAATAAACGGTCACGGACTCGTCTCGTTGAAATCCACGGTTGGTGTCTGATGAAAAATCATTATCATCTTCTTATGTCTGAGCTTATGGAGGGCGGTCTTTCACTTTTTTTGCGAAAATTGAACGTTGGGTATGCAAAATCGTTCAACGAAAAATATGGACGGGTCGGGACTCTGTTCCAAAGCCGTACGAAAAAGATACTTATCGAGAATGACGCACACTTTAATTACATTCTCCATTATATTCATCTCAATCCACTCGATTATCTTGCCGGAGCAGAGGCATGGAGAGAACGCAGTCATGCTGGAATTGCGAATGCCAAAGATGCTTTGAATTATCTTGAGCAATATCGCTGGAGTAGTTATCTGGATTATGCAGGACAAAAGAATTTCCCTTCAATACTCACAACGTCGATTTTCAAAGACGCGCTTGGAAATTACTCGCAATCTCTTGAGGAATATCTAGTCGGAGTGACGGAAGATCAAGAATTATTGCGCTTTGAGTGAATTATGGACATCGTAAGTCCATAGATACCAAAAAAGAATTGGATTTTGTGCCTACCGTATAGAAACCAATCTTCTATCTAATAATCCAAAAAGCAATTAGTCCAGCTATCACAAGTAGCGAAATAATTATTAAAGCTTCTCTACTTTTTGTCTTATTTTCTATTGAGATTGGTGGTTTGGGATTTGAACGGGCTTCAACAATTTCAGAAATACCCGCCGTGATCAAAAAGAAGACTAGTGCTACAAATATCGCCACTGGACCGAAGTTAAACCCAACTGGTCCTCCAGGATTTACGATAGTGAGAATGATTGAGGCTAGAAGAAGTACAAAGGCGACACTTTTGATTATGAGCATGATATCTTGAGTTATCTAGATTCTAGTGAATAAATTCTAACATTCATTTCGCCACGGCGACGGCTTCGTCAAATTTGACGGAGAGGAGCTTGGAGACGCCGTCGCCACCCATCGTGACGCCATAGAGGATACTGGTGCGACTCATGGTCTCACGGTTGTGAGTGATAACGATAAGCTGAGAGCGCTTCGCGAGATTCTCAATCATGTCTCCATAACGGCGGCTGTTTGCCTCGTCGAGCGCGGCGTCGGTCTCATCGAGAATAAGGAATGGCGGCGGGTTCACTTGGCTCATCGCGAATATGAGCGCGATAGAGGTGAGCGCACGCTCGCCGCCTGAGAGCTGCATCAAAGAGCGTACTTTTTTCTTTGGCAGATTGACCGCTATCTCTATACCTGCGCGTTCTTTCTCTTTTGGCTCATCGCCAAAACTTTCTTCCCTCCCCTCGTCGTCTGACTCATCTAGATCTTCGCTCTCTTCGAGAGTTAGGCGTGCACTCCCGCCATCAAACATAAGCGCGAAGTATTCGCTAAACGAGGCATTCACTCTGGAGAGTCCTTCTGAGAAGTGCTTTGCAAGTTCAGTATCCAAATCGTGAATGAGCGCGCCCAATCCTGCCGCCGACTTTGCCAGATCCTCCAACTCAACAGAGAGGAACGTCTCACGTTCGGAAACTTCTTTGTGTTCTTGTCGAATATCCTCGCCCATTCCTCCCGCCTCTTCCAAACGAATCTTCATGCGCTCAAGTGCGCGCTTACGATCTTCTTGGGTCTTCCTTTCTTCTTCTGGCATCTGCGCAAGCGGTTCATAAGAAATCGCACTTGTCCCAGCGAGAGCAAGCACTTCACCCTTATCACGCTCGAGCTCCTCGGCAAGCAAAGAGAGTTCATATTCACGCGCAATGCTTCTCGCCATTTCCCCTTCTTCGTGCGCTTTCGCTTGTGCAGAATCAAGAATATGACGCCTAATCTCGCGACCAGTTTCTTCCAAAGCGAGCATGGCTTCGCGCGCCCTAGATCGCGCGAGCTCTGCTGCCTCCAACTTAGCCGAAAGTTCTGTGAACTTTTCAGCGAGGGCGGCGCTCTTCTCCTCGAGCGGATAAACTGCGCGTTCCTCTTCATCGAGCAGATTGTCATTCGGCGAGACAAAGCGCGAGACGAAGTTCGCTACAGCTATCTTCACCGCTTCGAGTGCAGCTGCTGCCTTTTCGATGGTATGCGCTGAGTCGACTTGTTTTCCAACTTCATCAGCGAGTGAGGTGAGATCAGCACGCGGCACCTTCGCGTATGGTTCGCGCGCGATAGTTGTTGCGCGCCGCTTCACTTCTGCAAGTGCTCCCTCGACACGGCCAATATCTCGTGACAGCGCAGCACGTTCAGCAGATATTTCTGATACTTCATGTTCCGCCTTCTTCAACGCTTCAGTACGCTTGACTGTTTCTTGATCTGCAGAGTTCGGATCCGCGATTCGGTCAAGTTCAGCACTTGCGATCGCAAGACGCTCATTCGCATTACGTTTCTCTTCTGCGACCTTTACCTTCTCGTGCGCCAAGTATGCGTCCTCGATTGCGAAATAGGTTTGCGCTGAGCCAACAAGCTCATTTCGCAATGCATCAGCGCGCTCGAGCTTCTTTACCTGACCTTCAAGAAAGCGGAGATGCGGCGCGAGTTCTCGCCGGAGCGAATTTATTTGTGCAATATTCTCTTCGGTCTTCTCGAGTTTCTTCTGTGCCTCTTGCTTCTTAAATTCGTACACCTTTAGCCCGAGTGCATCCTCAAGCATCGCACGTCGATCACGATTTGACGCGAGCAGTATCCGATCTGCCTCGCCTTGAGAAATAATATGGTGACCCGTCTCGCCGATATTGGCTCCAGCGAGCAACTCTTCAATATCACGTAAACGCACCCGTGAACCATTGATGGAATATTCACTCGTGCCATCACGAAAGGCGGCACGCTCAATTGCTACTTCATCAAAGTCGATCTTGAATTGTCGGCGAGCATTATCAAAGACGATAGAGACCGCCGCGCGATTCGCACGCGGCATTGAATGTGAACCGTTAAAAATGAGATCCTCCGCGCGCTTGCCGCGCATACTCTTCATTGACTGCTCGCCGAGCGCGAAGCGGAACGCTTCGGCGACATTACTCTTACCCGAGCCGTTTGGGCCGACAATTGCCGTCGTCGCATTCGAAAAGTCCAAGACCGTCTTCTTGGCGAACGACTTAAACCCGACTATTTCAAGCCGCTTCAGCATTACCCACTATTGTATCACCAGTTCATCTTATCGAGACCTGATTGCGCAGCTGCTTGTTCTGCCTCCTGCTTACTCTGCCCTTCTCCACGAGCTATTTCTTCTTTGCCGATGAAGATGCCGACAGTGAAGAGCTTTGCGTGATCGGGGCCTTCTTCAGAGAGTGTCTCGTAGCGCGGCGTTGTACTTTTCTTTTCTTGTGCGGATTCTTGGAAACGACTCTTGGCGTCTTGGTATGAGCGTTTGGAAATAACACTGTCGATCTTACTATAGAGATTCTTTGCAATAAACGCCTCAGCGGCGGCATAGCCAGAATCAAGGTAGAGCGCCCCGATAAGAGCCTCAAAGGCATCGGCAAGTATCACGTCGCGCGCGCGACCAGTATCCTTGGCTTCACCCTTCGAGAGCAATAAATACTCATTGATGCCGATTGATTGTGCACTCTCGGCGAGCGAGACGGTGTTCACCAGAGCTGCGCGATACGCAGTGAGGTCACCCTCTGGCTTAGCGGGGAATTTTTTGAAGAGAAAGTCGGTCGTCGCGAGCTCGAGTACCGCGTCACCGAGAAATTCTAACCTCTCATTATGCGAACCAGCATAGTCTCTGTGCTCGTTTAAATAGGAGCGGTGCGTCAACGCCTCGATAAGTAGATCGAGGTTATTAAACGAAACACCGAGCTGTTGTGCAAACGATGCGAAATCAGGCATGAATGAAAGCATAGCATTGTAAAGTGTGTGGTCAATAAATGATTCAGGCCCCGCGTACTGCGAGGCCTGTGGTTCTATTTTTCAGCAAAAATTATTTTCGTCTTCAGATCCCATGGGTCTTCCGGCCGACAGGATAAGAAGTGAGCCACGCAACTCCGTTTGAGAACAAGCAAAATATAAACTTGTCGATCGGATTCATAAGCGTATAGTAGCGGCGATGTTCGTCTCCATGGAATTTAATCACAGCACGTGGTGCTCCCTCTGCGGGGCAGAGATTGCCAATTCTTCCGGCCTTTTCCCATAGGCGCTCATCTGATGGTTGGCGAGAGAAAAGGTCACCGACCTCGCAACACAAGAGATTGAGCTTCTTGGGCTCCGGCGAAATTGATGCGTTGAATTCGTCTGATCGGATTATCTTTTCTGCATTTGGTGTCACTCTGATGTCCATCATGCCGGAAAGTATCTGATCACCTGATCTACTTAACCCGATTTCAATTGGTATTACCTGTTGTTTAACCGTGTTCACAATCTTCCTCGCTTCTCGTGCCATCTCTTCCCTCCATTTTCTTTTATTTTTCTGCCGCCAAACGGCGTTTGAAGCTTCGTCAACGTGACGCAGCTACAGTACATCCGAAAAGGATGATACGCCAAGCCTATTTTTTGTCAAATCGACTACGCCCGCGCGCCTGATTGATCGAGAAGCTTCTGCACAGCCGCAGTCACGATCGGCAACATGTCATCATAGAAATTGAGGTCGATAATGTCCTTCAAGCGAAACCATTTTGCATCATCGAGTCCACCACTCTTCTTGAGCGCGAGTGGCTCAAAGTCGCATGAGGCGAGATAGAAGCAAACATGCTTACGCACCTTCCCCTTCTCTGGATGCGAAGCAATATATTCATTCTCACCAATTCGGTGCTCCACTCTTGCATCAAGACCAAGCTCTTCTTTGATGATGCCTGCGACGCCAATCTCTGGCGTAGCGCCATCTGCAATGTGACCCTTTGAGAGCGTCCATCGGCCGAATACGTCATGCACGAGTGCGAGATAATATTGCCCGTCATGTTTGGCATACACAATGGCGCCGCCCATGTTCTCTATCGGTAATTCCTCGCGCCGTGTCTTTTTTTCTCCATGCTCATCTTTGCCTGGCTCGCCGAGTTCTTTATAAACTGCACCAAGAACACCGTTCACAAAGCGGCCAGACGAGTCACCGCCGAATGTCTTGGCGAGTTCTATTGCCTCATTGATTGCCACCTTTGCCGGCACCTGGGTGCGATCGGCGAAGAGGAGCTCATAGAGCCCGAGACGTAGGATATTGCGATCGATCGGAGCAATACGCTCAAGTGACCATTCGGGTGCAGCCTTCTCGATGATCAAATCAATATCATTTTTCTTCGCGAGTGTGCCGAGGAGGAGACGTTCCATAAAAGGATGATCGACGTCGTCACCACCAAATTCGGCAACGTTGCGCGCGAGGATAGTGACGGCATCTTTATCCAACGCGTGAGTGGTGTCCCACTCGAAGAGCGTCTGGAGAACGACTGAGCGCGCTAAGTGTCTATTCGCCATGGAAAGATCTATATCACTAGAGTAGCAAGAGGTTGCAGTTGTGCAACTCGCATATGTGCAAAAGCACGAGAGAGTCGCTTGTTGCAGCGACTGGCTGACTCATTCTGATGAGGCCCGAAGGAGCAAAAGAAGCGACTTCCTCGTGCTTATACCCCGCCTCCGAATCCGCTACGCGCCTTGGGACGAGTTGCCGTTGCGACTTTACCAGAAATGCCTTTTGAACTTTTTGCGTCAGCATTCGCATGCTCTTCATGTGCGTGCTCATGCGCATTCTTCGCGGCCGGCTCAGTGTCTGGGCCCTTAACCTTTGGCCCCTTCGCAACCTTCACCTTCGGAGTGAAGATTTGCTTACCACGATACATGCCCGTCGCCTCATCGAGATGGTGCGGGAGGCGGAGATTGCCGCTTTCGGCATCCTTAACAATATTGGTGTTTTTGAGCGCGTGGTGAGACCGACGATTGCGGGTGTGACCACTCGTATGGCGCATGCGAATTGACATGCAGCTACCCTACCACATGATGTAAAAAAACAAAAGCGCCCTTAACAAAAGGCGCTTTCTGTCCAAAAACTTAAGGGTCAAGACTTGATGTCTAGGGTTCTAGTGTCAACTTTAAAACGATATTCACCGCAAGGGCAGGCTCTTTGTTCCAATGTGCGCAAACACAATGGATCGCACGAGTGACACGGCGGAAACAACTTACTTCTCTTCGTTAATATTGCAGTTGCCATCATTCCAATTTTTTCCGAACTCAGATCGTGTGACGCTGCCTCAAGCATACTAAGACCTCCCCTTAAGAAAGAACCGGTTTTTGTCCAAACCCCCTGTTCGGACCCAGAGTGTTATATAACTCTAATTCGCCGGCAAGTCAATATGTATGAAAGATTTCCTGTGGATAGCACACAGACCATATTTCTTTAGCGCCTCATAATGTGCCTTCGTACCGTATCCTTTGTGCTTCTCAAAGCTATATTCTGGATATGTTTTAGCGAGCTCGAGCATGAGTCGATCTCGTGAGACTTTTGCGGCAATAGAAGCAAGCGAGATAATCGGGATAAGCTCATCGCCATTGATGACAGTTTCTTGAGAATATTCAGGTGGTGCATATAAAGACCCGTCAAGCAGAATGTGGAAGTTTGTGGAAGTCGGACTTCCACAGGTTATGCCGTTTATTCCGCGTGCGACTGCTCGGCGAATGACGACTGCAATACCTTCTCTATCAATACTTTCAGCACTTTCAAACTCAACAACAAAACGCACCTCACCTCCTTCGGCACGCTTCTCGAGCATCTCAAATATTGCTTCGCGTTTCTTCTCTGAAAGCTTCTTAGAATCTGCGACGTCAGGGAACTCTTTCGCCACGTCAAGTCCCTCTGACACGGCCACTACACCTACTGATACCGGCCCCGCCAAGGGCCCCCGCCCTGCTTCGTCTACCCCAATCACGAATCTCATGCAGAGAGTATATACTGAGGTCTATGGCAAGCCGATTTATCCACCTCCACACCCACTCTCACTATAGCTTCTTGCAGGCACTACCGAAGGTTGAGGACTTGGTGGAGAAGGCAAAGAAAGAAGGCATGGACGCGATTGCGCTCACCGACACCGGCAACATGCACGGCGCGATCGAATTTTATAAAGCCGCCACGGCTGCAGGCGTGAAGCCGATTCTCGGCGTTGATGCCTATCTCGCACCACACTCTCGCCACGGGCGTGACAAAAATGTTGACGCAAAGCGATCACACATTGTCTTGCTGGCAGAAAATAACGTAGGCTACAAAAATCTCCTCGCACTCGTGACGAAGTCATGGGTTGAAGGGTTCTATGAGCGGCCACGCATGGACAAAGAATTATTGCGTGAGCATCACGAAGGGATCATCGCGCTCATCCCATCATTTGCCGGTGATGTCGCACAACTCCTGCGTGCTGGAGACAGAGATGGAGCCGCGGCGGCGCTTGAAGAATTCAAACAGATATTCGGTGCAGAAAATGTCTTTCTTGAGATCACTCACCATCCCAAAGTCGCCGGACACGAAGCTTTGCAGCAACATATAATCACCCTTGCTCATGCAAGCGATACGCCGCTTGTAGCGCAGCACGACGTGTATTACTTAGAGCCAGACGATCGTGCACCGACCGAGATTATGCGACGCATCCAATTGGGCAACGCGCAACACGCCAATGAAGACGAGGATTTTTCTTTCATCAGTGAGGAGACTGCAGAAAAGCTTTTTGCCGACACGTCAGAAGCGGTGATGAATTCACGCCATATTGCCGATCGCTGCAACCTTTCCTTTGAACTCGGGAAGTGGACATTCCCTTTCGTCCCAGTATCACAGGGATTCAAAAGCCATGATGATGAACTCCGCGCAAAAGCGTATGCCGGCATTCCTTCGCGAGGTCTCGAAGAAACAAAAGAAGTTATCACGCGCATTGAGTATGAACTAAACATTATCATCGGCAAAGGATTCGCGGTCTATTATCTCATCGTCGCCGACCTACTGCGTTTCGCCAAGAACACCGGCATCCTCACCACGACCCGTGGCTCAGCGGCAGGATCTCTTGTTGCCTATCTTGTCGGTATTACCAACGTAAATCCGCTTTTCTATAAACTTCCCTTCGAGCGATTCTTGAATCCTGAGCGACCCAAAGCACCAGATATCGACATGGATATGGCTGACAATCGCCGCGACGATATGATCGCGTATGCCAAGCAGAAATATGGTGAAGACCGTGTTGCTCAGATCGGCACTTTCGGCACCATGATGGCGAGAGCGGCGGTGCGCGACGTTGCACGCGCGCTTGGCCACTCCTACACCACCGGCGATCGCATCGCGAAGCTTATCCCGATCGGCTCGCAAGGATTCCCAATGACGATTGATCATGCGCTTGAGCTTGAACCAGATTTGAAGGCGCTCTATGACGAGGATGACGAGTCACGCGAAGTAATCGATCTGGCAAAACGCATTGAGGGCTGCGTGCGGCACGTCGGTGTCCACGCGGCGGGCATTGTCGTCGCACCAACGCCGCTTATCGAATGGACACCGATACAGCCCGACCCCAAGGGCACCGGCAAGCTCATCACGCAATATGATATGTACTCTATTACTGATGAGTATGGCGGCGTGGGGCTCCTCAAGTTTGACTTCCTTGGTATCAAAAATCTCGCGATTCTTGCAGACGCTGTTACTCGTGTGAAAGAAACGAGAGAAATTATTGTTGATATTGAGAATGTCCCCATTGATGATGCGAAAACATATGAGATGCTGGCGCGTGGCGAGACCGAGGGCGTCTTCCAATTAAACGGCTCCGGTATGACTCGCTGGCTCAAAGAATTGCGGCCAACTTCTATCCATGATATCAACGCCATGGTCGCACTCTATCGCCCAGGGCCGATGGAAACTATTCCAAATTATATTGAGCGTAAGCATAATCCAAAACTCATTCATTATCTGGATCCACGGATGAAAGAATATTTGGATTTCTCGTATGGCATTCTGGTGTATCAAGACGACGTGCTCTTGACTTCTATCAAGCTCGCCGGCTATTCGTGGCTCGAGGCAGACTCTCTGCGTAAGGCGATGGGTAAAAAGATTCCTGCAGTCATGCAGAAGGAAAAAGAAAAATTGTTGAAGGGTTTTATGGAATACGGCAAACTCTCCAAGCAGTTGTCCGAGAAATTGTGGGAGCTGATTGAGCCCTTTGCTGCTTACGGATTCAACAAGGCGCACGCCGCAAGCTATGGCAAAGTCGCCTATCAGACTGCCTATATGAAGGCGAACTATCCGGTTGAATACCTCGCGGCGCTCCTCACCGCCGACTCAGGCGACACCGAGCAAATCGCGATCTTTGTCGCCGAAGCTCTGCGCATGGGCATCAAGGTATTGCCGCCGGATGTGAATGAAAGCGGCACAGCGTTTACCGTAGTACACGCAGAATTAGCTCGCGCAGATGGATTCATCGAGGGGGCTCCGCAGCGTGACGACGCGAGGACTGAGCAATTTCTTAGTAAAGAAATTGCGTACCCCGAGAGGAATTCGTCAAGTGAGCTTAACGCCATTCGTTTCGGGTTGTCATCAATCAAAAACTTCGGAGACGGGATTTCAGAAGCGATTATTTCTGAGAGAAAAGCGAACGGCTCCTTCAAGACACTCTCTGAATTCTTATCAAGAGTCGGATCAAAGAATCTCAATCGCAAATCACTTGAATCACTCATCAAATGCGGTGCGCTCGATTCACTTAACCCCTCGCGCGGGACACTACTTGAGAACATCGAGACGCTTCTCTCCTATCACCGAGAAGCAACGGCCGTTGCGCCACAAGATTCTCTCTTCGGCGCAGTTATGACCCTACCGGAGCTCGTCTTACCAGCAGGCAAATCAATTTCACTTCTCGACAAACTCGTGTGGGAAAAAGAGCTGCTTGGCATCTACATCTCTGGACATCCGCTCGACGCGCACAATGGCATGGTGGAGAAGGCGAAACTCTCTATCACAGAGATCAAAGCAGATCCTCAACAAGGCAGACTTCTTATTCTGCCGGTACTCGTAGTCTCCGTGCGCGCCTTCCTCACCAAGAGCGGCGAAAAGATGGCGTTCATTAAACTGGAGGACAAGACAGATTCTATTGAAGCAGTTGTCTTCCCAAAACTTTTTAAAGAACACTCGGCCATCCTCACCCCGGGCGCCTGCCTACTCGTGAAGGGCAAAGTTTCTATTAGGAATGGCGAAACCACTCTCGCGATTGAAGAACTCAAACTACTTTAAATATGCTATATTCTGGGGATATGGATACACCAGAAGGTAAAGATAATGACCACAAGAAGCTCGGCAAGGAGCTTGATTTATTTGCTTTTTCAGACGCCGTCGGTAAAGGACTCCCACTTTTCACCCCAAAAGGCGCAACAATCCGCCGAGAGTTAGAGCGTTTTATTATTGATGAAGAATTGAAACGCGGTTATCTGCACGTCTACACACCTGATATCGCCAAGCTTGATTTGTATATAAAAAGTGGCCACTATCCGCACTACAAAGACTCAATGTACGCACCGATTGAAATAGACAACGAGCAATTCATGCTCCGCCCGATGACCTGTCCACACCATTTTGAATTGTATTTGCGCAAGCCAGTGAGCTATCGCGAACTCCCCATGCGCATCGCCGAGCTCGCAAAATTGTATCGGTATGAACAGTCAGGTGAGCTGATGGGCTTGCAACGCGTCCGCACCTTCTGCCTTGCCGATTCGCACATCATCTGCGCTTCTGAGGAGCAAACGGTGAGTGAAATCGGTGGTGCGCTCGACCTCATTGAATACGTCACTTCAGTCTTCGGTCTTACTCTTGATATTGATTATCGCTATCGCCTCTCGCTGGGAGACAGGTCAAACAAAACAGACAAATATCATAAAGATGACGCTGGGTGGGAAAAGGCCGAAGGACTGTTGCGCGAACTCATGCAAAACCGCGGATCAAAGTTTGAAGAAGCCAAGGATGAGGCGGCATTCTATGGACCGAAGATAGATGTCCAGATGAAGAACGTAAACGGAAAGGAAGACACGGCATTTACTGTCCAGTACGATCTCTGCATGCCGGAACGTTTTGATCTTGTGTACATCGGCGAAGACGGCGAGAAACATCGCACGTTTGTTGTCCATCGCTCTTCTATCGGAGCTATTGAGCGCATTATGGCGTTCTTGATTGAGAAATATGCTGGCGCATTCCCGCTCTGGCTCGCACCGGTACAGGCCAAGGTGTTGAGTGTGTCAGAAAAGCATGCAGATTATGCGGCAGAAGTTGTAGCGATGCTCAAAGCCGCGAATATCCGCGTTGAAGTTGATAACTCAAACGAGTCGCTCGGCAAGAAGATCCGTGCCGCGAAGATGGAAAAAATTCCCTACCTCCTCGTCGTCGGCGATGCCGAAGTCGCTGCCTCAACAGTCACCGCCGAAAGCCGCGATGCGGGCAAACTCGATGCTATGCCTCTCGTCGACTTCATCGCTCGCGCAACTGAAGAAATCGAAAATCGAAAATAACAAACTAAAAATTGATTTCCTTTGTAGAACCATCTTCGAAGATGCTGATCTCTTGAAGTTTTTTATCTGATGTTAATGTACTGCTGGCGATAATCCCGCTGTATATCACTTCGATTTTTTGTAATGTACTGGTGGCTGAAATATAAATGTGTCCTTGATCAAACACCAGCGTAGTACTGTCTTTTATGTTTTTAATTGTTTCTAACGAAGAAACATCATTCGGGCAGGCACTATACGTGGTGATCAAATTTTTGTGAAGTTCATAAACTGTCGTTAATCTTTCTCCTCGAGCATTAAACAAGTATTTGTTTTCCTGCAAATCGTTCCCGTAACAAAAACGACTATTCGCCGTAGGCAACACAGTTTTGTCATCAGAACAATGTACACTGAAATTTTGTGTCGGAGTTGTGCTACTTATAGCGTTACTAGGAAATAATTTGTTGTAAAGTTTTTTTGTTACCAGAGAATCTGCTATCCCTAGGAAACGAGCGTTGGAAATGTTTTCATCCGCAAAAGAATATTTGCTATCGTACCAACCGTTCTGATCGTTAGCGGTTTCAGGATGAAATATGTACGTTGAATTCTTGATGCTATCCGACAATTCAATTTTGCATGTAACTTCTAAATTTCTACAAGAAGCTGGCGTGTCATATTGACAAGAGGGTCCCGCATTATTACCACCAGGCGTTATTTGGTCTTCGTATGCTTGTGTAGTGGTCGCTACAGTCGGTGTCGTTGTGGTAGTGAGTGACGGCAATGTAATGAGACCATATGAATACGCCGCATAGGCGCCTCCGGCGCCGAGGAGAAGCAGGATGAGGATAATCACCGTCGCCCACATGCCTTTATGGCTGCGAGAAGCAGCAGGTGGAGTGGCTGCTTGTGCGGTATGTTCACTTTCAATCGCAAAAAACGCGTCGTCTAAATCCTGCACGTTCCATCCTTTGGCAGAAAGGTTCTGTTTAATAACATCCTTAGCAATCCCCGCCCCTAATTGTTGGCGTATATAGGTCTGAAGTTCAGGTGTGATCATACCCATATTAAAACACACCTTTGCCTATCAATTTCTAAAAATCCACCATCGCGAGCCTTTATCAAGGTGAGACCTTGATATTCACCACTACAGTAATTACCGAGGCATTATCAAGGTGAGACCTTGATATAATTACACTATGCCAAACCGAGATCCTTTTGGAGTTGATGAATGGTATCACTGTTATAATCGCGGCGTTGATAAGAGGACAATTTTTGAAGATGCGGGAGACTATAACCGATTTATGTTGTTATTGTTCCTAGGGAACAGTCCTGAGCCTATTCACATAGCAAACCTGAAAGATCCAAATTTGCATATAGTGCTCAAGGATCCGTCGATAGAATACGGGGAGCCATTGGTAGAAATAGGTGCGTATGTTCTTATTCAAAACCACTTTCATCTCCTCTTAAAAGAGGTTAAAGAGGGCGGTATTGCGACATTCACACAGCGAATTTTTACCGCATATACCATGTATTTCAACAAGAAAAATGAAAGAACTGGAGCACTCTTCGGTGGAGCCTTTAACTCTCGACATCTTGATGATGATCTCTATCTCAAACAAGTTGTCTCCTACATTCACCTGAACACTGCAGAACTTTTTGATCCAAAATGGAAAAATGGTCTGGGAGATCTCAAAAAGATTGAAGAGGGAGTGTCTAAGTATCCTTATTCGAGTCTCCCTGACTTTTTAGGTCAGAAGCGTCCTGAACGAAAGATACTTGGCGACTCTATTTTTGAGTTGTTTGAAACAATCCCGACATTACAAGAAATGATTAGGGACGCCAATGCATATTACGCAGAGCACCCAAAGAGTGACATGTAATATCAAGGTGAGACCTTGATATTTTTTAAAGGTCGACTGTCGCAAGTTTGGCGTTTGTCCGCCAGCTGGCGGAGGATGAAGGACTAAAGATCAACCGTAGCAAGCTTTGCATTACTTTGAATGAAACTTTTACGTGCGGCGACGTCGGTACCCATGAGGATATCGAAGATACGATCGGCTGCCTCAGCATCTTCAACGTTGACGCGCTTTAGGACGCGGCGTTCTGGGTTCATCGTGGTCTCCCAGAGCTCGCTCGGATTCATTTCGCCGAGACCTTTGTAGCGCTGAATATTTACTTTTGTTGCTTTTTTTGCAGCTACTACTTCCTCTGCCGCTTCGTCTGAAGATTCGGCCTCATCACCCTCGCTAATCAACACCACCTCATTTGCTGCGGCACCAAACTCCTTCAAAACTGCTTCTTTTTCTTTATCAGAATAGGCATACGCGCTCGCCTTCCCCTTCGTTATTTTATAGAGCGGCGGTTGGGCGATATATACAAACCCACCATCTATAATTGGCTTAAAATGTCTATACAAAAGAGTTAGGAGAAGCGTGCGGATGTGCGCGCCATCGACGTCAGCATCAGTCGCGATGATGATCTTGTGATAGCGCAGCTTCGAGAGGTCAAAGACGTCGCCGATGGCGGTACCCATGGCGACAATGAGCGCACGGATCTCGACCGACGCGAGCATGCGATCAAGGCGAGCGCGCTCGACGTTGAGGATCTTACCGCGCAAAGGCAAGATTGCTTGTGTGCGGCGATCTCTGCCCTGCTTGCTCGATCCGCCGGCCGAGTCTCCCTCCACAATGAAGAGTTCACCCTCTTCGGCGCTCTTGGTCTGGCAGTCTGCTAGCTTACCTGGCAAAGTCATGCCCTCAAGTGCGCCCTTACGCAGCACAGAGTCCTTTGCTGCCTTTGCTGCCTTGCGCGCCTTCAATGCGAGCGAAACTTTATTGATAATAGCGCGTGCATCATCTGGATTCTCCTCAAGAAATGCCGCGAGCGCCTCACCGAAGACGGTTGCAACCGCGCCCTGTGCTTCAACAGAACCAAGCTTCGCTTTGGTCTGTCCTTCAAACTGAATCTCAGCAAGTTTTACCGACACGACAGCAGTGATGCCCTCAAGCACATCATCACCAGTGAAGTTTTCGTCCTTTTCTTTCAAAATATTCGAATTCCTGCCATAGGTGTTGAGCGATCGTGTGAGCGCTGTCTTGAAGCCAGTGATATGCGTACCGCCCTCAGCGTTGTAAGTATTGTTTGCGAAGGCAGTGATGCGTGAGACGATATCGTCGACATATTGGAAGGCGACTTCGACTGAAACCTTATCGATCTCGCGATCGATATAGAAAATGTTTTTGTGCACCGGCGTCTGATGCTTGTTGTGGAATGCGACGAGCGACTTGAGGCCGCCTTCAAAATAAAAGGTTGTCGATGGGACGCCGAGATTTTGTTCACGCAAGAAAACGGTCTCGGTCTCAAAGGCGTCTTTGTTATTATGCGCATCAACTATCGAGATGCGCACACCCTTCACCAAGTACGCCTGCTGGCGCAGATGCGCGACTATCTTTTCCAAATTCCATTCAATACCCTCCTTAAAAATAGTCGCGTCTGGTTTGAAGAGAACAATCGTGCCATGTTCTTTGCTGGTGCCAATTTTCTTTACCTTGTGAATTGGTTTACCAATTTTATATTCCTGCACGTGCATGCCGCCGTCTTGATGCACCACAACCTTGGTGTGCTCCGAGAGTGCGTTCACCACAGATGCGCCAACGCCGTGCAAGCCTCCAGAGACCTTATATGCCTCATTATCAAACTTACCGCCTGCATGAAGCGTCGTCATGATCGTTTCCAACGCAGAAACTTTTGTTTTGGGATGAATACCAACCGGAATACCATTGCCATTATCGGCAACGCGCACATAGCCATCAGGCAGGAGCGCTACCTCAATGTCGTCACAGCGTCCGACCATCGCCTCGTCGCGTGCGTTGTCGAAGATCTCCCAGACCAAGTGATGCAGGCCATCGGGCCCAGTCGTGCCGATGTACATCCCCGGGCGCTTGCGCACCGGCTCGAGCCCCTCGAGGACGGTAATAGACGAGGCATCGTACGCCTTCTTTTTAGGTTCTTTTTCAGGGGTTTTAGGCATAAAAATAGCCGCTTTTCGGTTACCTCTAGTATAGCATATTTTGAGGTGTTTTGCCCCTTAAAAACTACCGAACTTCATAACCTTTTTCTGCCAGCGCAGCAGTGACTTTTTGCATAATTTCGTTCACTTCTTCATCGGTCAGCGTGCGGTCGAATGATTGGAACACGAGCCGGAAGGCGAGTGATAACTTCCCTTCTTTTTCAAAGCGATCAAACTGGTCGAGACGTACCAAAATCGCTCCCGCATTATCTTGAATGATGAATTTCGTAAACCCATCATCAGTGCCGACCGACGACCAGAAGGCGATGTCGCGCGTGATAAATGGATAGATTGAAAATGGCTGATACATGCCGAGCTGATACTTCTGCGGCTCGTAGTTCGCGTCATCTTGTATCGCGGGCAGATCTGACACCGGTTCTGAAGTTTTGATTTCGAGTTTCTCTTCATCTTTTGTAAACACAGTTCCTATTTCAAAAAGCTTCGGTTTCTCTCCCGGCGCGAGCACCAGCGGCGCGACATACTTCGCGCGCTCCATCGCCTCTTTCATATTTTCATCCAAGCTGGTGCGCAGTGCTGGTTTTGCTTTATCGAGCGGATTCGCCAATATGATGTCGCCCTTCGCGGCAAATGACTGGGTGGAGATCTCGGTGAAGCCGCGATCAATAAGAAAGTCTTTCACTTTTTCTATTCCCTTATATCGAGCTTGATCCGGCATGTAGGACGTCGTACGTCCTACATTAGAAATCGGAAGTTCTGCTGCAGGGAGGCGATCATAGCCGAGGATGCGCCCAACCTCTTCGACGATGTCCTCGGGTATCGTGAGGTCGGTGCGTTCGAATGGTGGAGTGATCTCGAATGTTTCGTTTTTTTCTGAGTAGGGAAGTCCGAGGCGGCTAAAAACTCCCTCCATCTCTGCTTTTGTAAAATCTGAACCGAGGATGTTGTTTATCTTCTTGAGAGAGACACTCACCTTCTGCTCCTGCACAGAGCGAGCTGGATACTCATCAACAATCCCTATGACTTCCCCACCGGCGATTTCAGAAATAAGTGCGAGGACATCGCGCATGCCGTAGGCCGCGAGCTCGGGCGATGGCCGGTTTTGAAACCGAAGTGACGCATCAGTCACCAGTTTGAGCGACTGCGCTGCGCGACGAATAGTAGTGCCATCAAAATTTGCCGATTCAATAATAATGTCAGTGGTAGTCTCGTTAATTTCTGCCGCCTTACCTCCCTTCACACCCGCAATGCCGATTGCACTGTCTGCATTGGCATCAGTGATGAGCAACACATTCTTCGGCAACACATATTCTTCACCCGATAGAATCGTCATGGTCTCACCATCTCTCGCATCGCGAACCTTGATTGCATACGCATCATTTTCTTTTTTCAGTTTTGCCGCATCAAAAGCGTGCAGCGGCTGGCCAATGTTGAGCATCACATAGTTTGTCGCATCGACGACATTGTTTATCGAACGCTGCCCCACTGCCTCGAGCGCTTCGCGCAGCCAATCAGGCGATGGTCCAACCTTTACATCCTTCATGAGTGCTCCCATATACCGTAAGCACTTTTTTTCATCTTCAATCTCTACCTTCAAATAAGGGTTTACGAGACCCTTATTTTCAACTGGCGTGCGGAGGGGATCGCTCTTCATTGGTATATTCAAAATCGCAGAGAGTTCTTTAGCGATGCCGCGATGACAGAGACAATCTGCTGCGCGATTTGGCAATACGTTCAGATCAAGCAAATCCCCTTTTCTTTCTTCTATTTCAAATGCATGAAAAGTGAATGCATCGTCTGTCTGCTCTGCCGGAGGCAATGGTTGATCAAAATATGTCTGAAGCCATTTTAGTGAGACTTTCATAACGGCTTCTCATTAAATGCATGATTAAAACGAATATCGCCCGAATAAAATGGCCGTATATCAGGGACGCCATATTTGACCATGATGAAACGTTCCAAGCCAGGACCAAAAGCAAATCCTTGAATCTTTTCTGGATCAAGTCCTGCGTTGCGTAACACGTTTGGATGCAACATTCCCGCGCCGCCTGTCTCGAGCCATTTCCCTTCTTTCCCAGGAGGTTGGAACCAAACATCAATCTCGATACCTGGTTCAACAAAGGGGAAGAAGCTTGGACGAAAACGGGCTTGAGTATTTGGTCCGAGAAATTCCTTATAGAAACGCGTCAAAGTCCCCTTGAGATGGGCGAGCGTCACCACGCCGGTTGGACCAACTGCAAACCCGTCAAATTGATAAAACTGCGCCTCGTGCGTCGCATCAGTCGCTTCATTACGAAAGACTTTTCCGGGACTTAACATTCGTTTCGTGGTCTCGCCATTCTTCGCCATCTTCTCGAGTTCGCGAATAGTGACGGAAGTATCGTGCGTCCTAAGAACCTTACCTGGATGATCCTTGATCCAAAAAGTATCTTGCATATCGCGCGCTGGATGGTCGGCAGGGACATTGAGCGCACTGAAGTTGTACCATTCTGTCTCGAGTTCTGGGCCAGAAGCGATATCAAATCCCATCTGGCCAAAGATGTCAGCAATGTCGCGAATGGCAATCGTGATCGGGTGAAGTCTACCTTGTTGGCTCATTCTTAAAATATAGCAGCAAAAAGGTAAAATGTGCTATAGTTGTGCCAATATGAGCCCTGAGATGTTGGCATACCCTTTCCTCCTTATCGCGATATTCTTCGAATCGTTTATTCTCGTGACGCTGATCTCGAAGCCTGCTATGACAGCGAGAAAGCGTGTTCCAGGTGATAAGACCCTCTCGGTTGCTGTCATTGTGCCTTGCTATAACGAGGCAACCACAGTTGCGAAAACATGCGAATCGCTCTTGGCGCTTGAATATCCAAAAGAACTCCTCGAAATTATTCTCGTTGATGATGGTTCCACTGACGCGACGCCAACTGCCATGACACACTTCGCCTCGCATCCGCAGGTGCGCATTATTCGCAAAGAAAACGGTGGAAAACATACCGCGCTTAACGCTGGCATTGCTGCTACTCATGCCGAAATTGTCGGATGTCTCGATGCTGATTCGTTTGTTGAGTCGGATGCCCTTCGCGAAATTATCCCTTGCTTTGCAGACGCGCAAATTGCTGCGGTGACTGCGGCGATGTCGGTGCATCATCCAAAAACTTTCATCCAGCATATGCAGAATGCCGAATACATCTTCGGTATTACACTCCGACACGCTCTTGCTTCGATCAATGGACTCTACGTTACGCCTGGACCTTTTTCCTTCTATCGACACAGCATTATTGATGAGCTTGGCGGATTCAGACATGGTCATCAGACCGAAGATATGGAAATGGCACTCCGCATTCAACAAGCGGGATATGGGATTGAGAACGCACCGCGCGCTCGCGTCTACACCAAGGCACCAAGCACGCTCGGAAAGTTATTGAAACAGCGTACCAGATGGACTACCGGTTTTCTCCGCAATATTTTGGGTGAATATCGCGGACTTGTAGGCAACCGTTGGAATGACGCACTTGGTGTACTCGTCCTACCGACTGCACTCATTGCCGTAGGGAGTAGCATTCTCCTATTCTCAACTACAGTCTTTACCTTTACACGCAACGCTATAACTGCGTTAGAGATTCGAGCTGGAATCCCAATCTCGTATGTATTCTCGGCGCACCGGTCGTTTGATTGGTTTTATTTCCCTACAAGTGTCTATCTGCTTCTTGGGGCCGCAACGCTGATGATCTCGCTTTTCCTCATCACAATCGGTAAGCACATCTCAAAAACCCCCGGGAACCTTACGCTCGGTTTTATTTCGTATACATTGCTCTATGGCCTTGTCGTACCTCTCTGGCTCCTGCGCGCCACGGTCGACGTTACTATTGGCAAACATCGTCAATGGCGTTGAAATATTTTGTATGCCACTCGTCACTAGAAATGCACTGATAGCCCTCGGCATTACGCTTGCGCTCGCTGGCACAGTTGCGTACGCCATTAATTATTTGAATGATGCGCGTATTGCCGAGCTTGGGGCAATAGAAGATCAGCTCTCCATCGATACCCTCTCCCTTGATACGCAATTTTCCCTTCTTGAGGCGGCTCCCTGTGAGAGTGCTACATCCTCGACCGTGTTAACCAGTGAACTATCGGATCTTGGTGATCGCCTTTCCTATACTGAAAACCTGCTCGGCAAGGACAACGCGCAAGTAATACGCCTCAAGAAACAATACTCATTGCTTGAAATCCGTGATTACCTAATTACCAAAGAGCTCGCTGCCGCATGCGGCACGAAGCCAGTGACTGTTCTCTATTTCTACAGCAATGCTGGCGACTGTGCAGATTGCGCCAAAGCTGGTTATGCACTTTCCTATTTACACACCACCTATCCGGCATTGCGCGTCTATTCGTTCGACTATACGCTCGACCTCGGCGCCCTGAAGACCCTCATCGCCGTCACCAAGGTGAGCGGACCATTGCCCGCCTTCGTCATTAATGGGAAGCACTCATACGGCTTCACCTCCCTCGCTGACCTTGAGAAGCAATTCCCGAAGGGCGCACTTTCTACGACTACCCCAAGCAGATAATCACGACATTTAAACGTTTCAATATTTAACTATTTAAATTTCAATCAGAGCCGCCTCCCCGATTCGGACGGGGGACCTTCGCTTTACAAAAGCGTTGCTCTACCAACTGAGCTAAGGCGGCAATCTTTAATATATATCAGGTACTTCGGGCGGTGTCGCTTTGAGCTGCTCCTTAAAATCAGACAGGGTCTGCACAAACTCTCGCGAGCTCTCGCGTGGCGGAGCGCTCACCGAGTGCTCCGCGCGCAGGTGTCGGACAGCACGCGTTAAGAGGCGTTCTACAGCGCGCACTGCCAGAAGCGAGATATGCACACTATCATGCGCAACACGCTCCGCGAAGTGGCGAGTGAGTTCAGACAAGAACGCGACGAAGTCAACGTGCGTTATGACGAATTCAACACGCTCGACACCCTCATCTAGACGCACCCGCTGCGTAGCAAAGAGGCGCATTCCGCGTCGTGCCTCATAACCGGTAAGTGCGAAGAATCCGACGAGAAGTGCGAGTGGAATGAAGATTAGTATGAGATATGTCATTGTGATTAGCGAGCAGAGATGCGGACAAACGAGGTCATCTCGATACGCTCTCCGAACTTCTGCGTAGCTTCGTTCAAAAGATCGTGCACGGTCTTTGTTTCATCCTTGATGAAAAATTGGTCAAGAAGTACCTGGTCGCGGAAGTAGCTCGCAATCTTCCCCTCCATAATCTTCGCCTGCATATCGGCTGGCTTGCCCTCTACTTCTTTCTGAAATACCGCTGTCGCTGCATCTCTCGCTTCGCTCGGGATCTCCGCATCCGTCCCATATTTGGGATCGGTCGCAGCGACTTGCATCGCGAGCTCGCGCGCAAGCGCGACGAATTCTGGATTCTTCGCAACGAAGTCGGATTCGCATGAGAGGAGCACCATCGCGCCAATGCTCCCTTCATGCACATAGTTCCCTATGATGCCAGCCTTGAGTGTGCGCTCTGCTTTCTTCTCAGCAGCTTCGGCTGAACGCTTTTTGAGAATAACCTCGGCCTGGGCTAGATCTCCGCCGGCCTCTTCAAGCGCCTTTTTGCACTGCATGACAGACACACCTGTCGCCTCGCGTAATTGTTTAATGCTTTCAGTCGTGATTTCCATAGTGGTGTAAAAATAATAGCACACAAAACGACGGGAATTCAGTTTTCTCTGCGACTGGCTGACTCATTCTGATGAGGCCCGAAGGAGCAAGAAAATTGAATTCCAGCCGTTTACGCAACCTGCCCTTTCTTAAATGCCCCAGTGAGCTCCGCGAGAATAAGCCGCACCGTCTCGCGAGATGCATCATTTGCAACAATCGGATACGCCGCATCGGTCAGATCACAATCTGAGCTCATGATAGCGATAATTGGGATACCAGCGTCATTTGCCTCCTTGACCGCATGCTTCTCATGCTTCGTATCAACGACAACGAGTGCATCCGGGCGCTTTGTGAGTGTGGTGAGGCCGTCGAGTCGTATCGTGAGCTTATCCTTCTCTCGCTCAAGCTTCACTACTTCTAGCTTCGTGTGCTGCTTCGCAAGCGTTCCTGCGGCCGACTTCTCAGTGAGCTCGGCAAGTCGATCAACGCGCTTCTTGATCTCGCTCCAGTTAGAGATGGTGCCACCGAGCCAGCGCGCTGCGACAAATGGTGCAGAAATCTCCTCTGCCGCCTTCTTCACCAACGCGGCAATCTCGACTTTCCCACCGACGAAAAGAATCGTCTTACCATCTTTCGCGAGTGTCTCAAGGGCAGCCTTTGCTGCCTCGAGCTGTCCGGTTGTCTGCACCAAATCAATAATCTCCTGTCGCCCTTTTGTCCCCACGAGAAAAGGCTTCATCGACGGGTGCCGGCGACTTTTCACCTGCGCGAAATGCGCCCCTGTGTCAAAGAGGCGCCTCAACTCTGCCGTGTCATTCACTGCTGCCATTATTTGGCTACTCTACCCTAAACTCCGCTTGGATGCAAGCGTCGTAAATCCGAAATCTCAAGCACGAAATACGAAATGAATTTAAATTTTTAAACTTTTGAATTTTGGTGCTTGTTTGTTATTTCGTGCTTCGAGCTTAGTGCTTATGCCGAGGCGTTGCGAAGAGCCTCAATGAGGTCATCGATACCGCCCAGCATTATCTTGGGTAGGTTGTGCCACGATTCTTGTAGGCGATGGTCGGTGACGCGATCTTGCAGATAGTTATAGGTGCGGATTTTTTCCGAACGATCACCGGTGCCTATCTGCGCCTTGCGCTCGGCCGCATGCTCCTTCGCTTCCTTCTCTTCGTGCAATTGTTCAAGCTTCGCGGAGAGAATCTGCATCGCCTTCTCGCGGTTCGCCAGCTGACTGCGCTCGCTTGAAGAGCGCACGTCAATGCCCGTTGGCTTGTGGACAAGCCGCACCGCCGTCTCAACCTTGTTCACATTCTGCCCACCAGCGCCACCAGAGCGGGTGAATTGCATCTCAATATCTGCAGGATTTATTTCTATCTTTGATTTATCGCGAATCGGCAAAACTGCAATCGATGCGGTGGAGGTGTGGATGCGGCCCGTTTTCTCGGTCAAGGGCACACGTTGTACCCGATGCACACCGGTCTCATATTGGAGCGCATCATACGCATCAGAACCCGCGATCTCGAGTGTGAGTTCATCGATGGTGCGTGTCTTCCATCCACGGTGCTCAGCATACTTTTGATACATCTCCTTCAGGTCATGAGCGAAGATATTTGCTTCATCACCGCCCGCGCCAGCACGCAGCTCCATCACCACAGCGATCGGTGATGCGCTCGTGTTTTCTTTTTTTTCTTTTTGGCTTTTTAAATACTCTGCGTAGTCCATAAGCCAATGTTAGGACATCTGATGTCCAAATGCACGGGGACATCGGATGTCCAAATCCAGTTATTTCTTCTTTGCCGCGCGCTGCTTAAAGCGCTCAACCCGACCAGTCTTATCAAGCATGCGATCCTCGCCGGTGTAGAAAGGGTGCGACTTGCTGGAAATTTCTACCGTCATCTTCGGATATTCCTTACCCTCAAACTTCGTTGTTTCGGTCGTCCGGATGGTTGAGCCAATAAGAAACTGCGCGCCAGAGGCGAGATCTTCAAATACGACAGGGCGATACCCTTCCGGATGGATGTCCTTTTTCATGTCCGAAGAATACCATGCGCCCTGTAGATACGCCAGTATGAGCTTCGCCTGAGCTCAAATACTTATTCTAGACAGACCCGAGAGATTGCCCGCCTCAATGCTGTTGAGGAACGAATTAAATTCGCCTGACGACCCGAGCGGAACGAAATATTCTCTTACGGTTGTATTGTTGATACACTCGGAACCGAATCTAGTAATTGAGTATTTGCCAGAGCCGACCTTCGGCTGTACAGGATTATCAGGTGTCGGCACTTCGTTACGTAGCGTACTGCCACTACAAGGACAGCTCGCGTCTGATGGCGTGATAGCGTTGCAAATACCGCCCACGATTGTGCCAGTACTCGTCTGCCCGCATACATTAGCGTCTGAAGTGCATGGAACTGGAACATCCACCGTGACAGTCACCGACTGCATGGCCGAAGTACCGCCGGCGCCGGTGCATTGGAATTCGAATGTGGTATCAGAGGTAAGATGGTCAGTTAAGCCGCTCCCATTTAAACTGTCGCCTGTTGGAGATGTGAGATTAGACCACGGACCGTATGCTGTGCAGCTCGTAGCATTCGTGGAGCTCCAGGTGAGGGTGGAACGGCCGTTATATGCGACTGGATTAGGAGAGACAGTGATCGAGGCGGTTGGGACAGGCGGTGGAGAAGAAGTGCCGGCGATGCAACGAACTGAAAAACCGGAATTAAAATTATAGCTATTACTCGTGAGCGAAGCACTGCTGGAGATATAATACACAAAGGCAATTATTGTACCAACGGTAGGCGGGCCAAATATTGTGCTTGACCAGTATAAACCGATACTGTATGCGGGATTGGCTATCTGTGCACCCCCTTGATTCCTGCCACCAGCTGATGGCAATTTTAAAACTGAACTATAAGCTTTATCTGCACTATTAATGCCCTCACCTATTCTAACCGCCGCCCACTCATCTTGTGTTGGTACGCGGAAACCGTTTGGACATGGGTTATTTATATTAGTTGCTGGTTGCCATAGATCAAAATACATAGGGTTAAGCCACGTTCCAATTCCAGAAATTATAAATTTATTGTGTCCTGGAACATAACTTGAACTCACTGTGTTGATTGTGGAACTCGTGACAACCTGGTGGCCATCTGTTAACCTTCCCCATTGATATCTATAACCATAAGATAGAGGATCATTCTTATTATTAGCAACTTGCGATGCTCCAAGATTACGGTCAAGCCAACATTTACCATCACCGGCCATGACTAAACCGTAGGTATTTGTATCCGGAGCTTTGCCCTGCACCGTGCCCGAACAGGCAGCCAAGGCGTCTGGCGCCACAGAGAAAAAAGCTATGACTGAAAATAAAATCAACCAGTGGCTTTTAGTTTTGGTTTTGTTTGTTTCGGTGAACATTTTACCATATGAGGTTAAAACTCCTGGAAGCTTGAAGGGAGATTCACCGTAACTGATTTGCTAACCGGAGAGCCATTGGTCTGACACGTGATGGTGAACACAGTCCGTCCAGTGATTGGGTCAGATACAATATCCGTGCCGCTGAGACCATTTTTCCATGCAGTGCCATTTTGCGTCACTGCACAACTCAGTACCTCAAGCGATGTCCACGTTATTTTTGAGGTTGAGCCGGATGGTACTCGCATCGGGTTTGCGCTGATAGAAACATTCGGCTGCGTCACAGTTACGGTCACATTAGAAGGAGATGATGGCGTGTCGTCAGAACTATAACAAGTGATCGAATAGGCCGATGTGGCAGATGGACTTACCGATACACCCGTACTGTTAGCGGCCGCAACATGTGTCATTGGATCGTTTGCAAATATGCAGTACGTCGCATTCGTAGAACTCCACGTCAATGTTGCCGATTGACCGTTGTCGATGGTCGCCGCGCCCGCGCCATTGACGAGGAGTGAGGCGGTTGGAAGGAACACGTCGCATGCTGGTGGGTTGGTTGCGCCATTGCTACACGCTCCACTCGTACATCCCTCGAAACAGGTGACGCAACTACTCTCATTCCAGAATAATGGATCGGCACAGGTGTTGCAGGTTGGATAATTGTTTGCACCGTTTACACACGCCATCGCTTCTGCCACGACGCCATATCCCGACCCACTCCAAGAAATCCATCCAACTACGTCAGAGCCCCAAGAATATCCTGCGGCGGCATTTGCGGTGAAAGTGACGCTTGGTGACCAAGGACCGGATAATTTTATCCACCCGTCCCAGCCGCTTCCGTTCGCAGAAAGTGCCTTTGCCCAGCCGGTTACCGCTCCGGTGCTGGTGTTGAGATTCGGCTGTGTCGTGCACCCAGATTCCGGACATCCTGAAGTCTCGTTAAAAGAGATCCAGCCGATATTATCGCTCCACGCGTAGCCAGAAAAATTACCTGTGCTCGCGTTGATGTTCACGCCATAATCCACCGCACTGCCGTCAGAAATATTGTTAAAAGAGATCCAGCCGACAGTATCGCTCCACGCATAGCCGGAAACATTTTGACCTGCACCCGCATGAGCAGTAGGGATTTGCAACCACTCTTCTTGACGAATACCCACTACAAAAACGAGTGTGGCGAGCAGCACAAGAGTAAGGGCGAGACGTTTATTCATGGCGCTTTTTGTTGCATGGCATCAAGCAGTTTCTGCTTTTCGTCTGGAGAGACGACTGGGGCGGGGGCGGCAGCTGCCGCGCCCTTCTTCACCGCCGCGGTGGTAGAAGCCGGTTGAGACATCTGATCAAATAACTTCTTTTTTTCTGCATCAGACGTAACAGTCGTTGTGGCTTGCCTCGACATTTCGTCAAAGAGTTGTTGCCGCATCTCCGCGGGAGTCTTGGCCGCACTTCCCTGATACCACTTCCAAGCGAAAACAGCGGCGGCAATCGCGAGAACGATCAAGAGAATCACCGCAAAGAGTTTCAATAGATGCTTGCTACGCATCCCCACTTCCGGCTGTTGCATGTATCCGTCAGGAACATTCATTGTTTATTTTTGCTCGAGCGCCTTTATTCTCGCTTTTAGATCTTCAATTTCCTTCTGCTGCGCCTTCACCGCCTCAATCAATGGACCGACGAGATTCCCGTATTGCACGGACTTGAGCCCAGTTGATGGATTAGTACTCACCAGGTCTGGATATACTTGCTCTACTTCTTGGGCGATAACGCCGACACTTGGTGTGCCGTCCTTCAACCAGTTAAACTCTACACCGCGAAGTTTGAGCACATTATCCAACGCATTTGGGAGTGTTTGAATATTCGTCTTGAGCGATGCGTCAGATGGATAAAGGAAGGATGTGGCCTGTATATCGCCGTTTACTTGAAGCTTATATGCCGGATTATTCGTCCCGATGCCAACGAAGCCGCCGGATGCAATTCTCATCACTTCTGTATTATTGGGACTAAACGTCATATCAACTCCAGCAACGCTGGAAAGTTCCAAGGTATTTTGTCTCCCGCCTGCGAATGCTGTTCCTATATAACTTACATAGCCTCTGCTGGCACCGCCTTCCGCGAAGATGATTTGGTTGTAAGATGATGTCGTTGGATGGTCTAATTTTATTGCTTTAGCATTGCCATAAACGTCAAGCGATTCGCTCGGACTCGCCGTCCCGATGCCAACGTTACCAGTTAGGAGTGAATTGCCTGTGACGAAGAAATTGCCATTGGCAGTTGAGCTGCTGCCATCGCTCGTGATAGTAGAATTCCCAAGAGTAGTTCCGTTCGGCGTGTAGCGGGGGACGTAACCAACCGTGCCAGAACCTCCTATAGTCCCTCCGCCCGATGTAATGCAAGTGCCGTTCACCTTGAAGCAGCCAGTCACATTGACATCGCCAGCGACATCAAGCTTATATGCCGGACTCGCTATCCCGATGCCGACTTTGCCGTCTGCCACCCTCATCACTTCACCATTATTCACGAAAAATGTTAATACGTTGGCGTTTCTTGTCCATATTCTATCAGTTCCATCGCCCATCGGCCCAATAACAAGATTCCCACCGTCAGCGTTAAACGACTGCGCATTGACTCCCCCATTCACGTTTAGTTCGCCACCGAGGGACACGCTTTTATCGGTGTTGAAGATGGCGCTGTAGGTGGCACAGTTGACAGACGCACAAATCTTCACTGGCCCTGAGACGCGGTAATTTATTTCAAGAGGATCGCCTGTTACGCCTGTATTTAGTGTGTCTATGTATAGATCAACGTTTTTTACTCCGTACGTTGTGTCTCCTCCGAAACCAATAACCGAGCTGGCATTCATCGTCCCGCCGGCGAGAGAGAGTGTGGAGCCCGATGCGGCAATACAGGTGCCATTCACCTTGAAACAGCCCGTCACATTGACATCGCCTGCGACATCAAGCTTATACGCCGGGCTCATCGTCCCGATGCCGACTTTGCCGTCTGTTATCGTCATCACTTCAGCATTATTCACCAAAAACGATAGAGGAGTTGTATCTCTTGTCCAAACTCTATAGGTTCCGCTGACTGGGCCAACAACAAAATTCCCGTTTGCGATGCTGAATGATGCCGCGTTAACGGTACCGTTCACATCCAGTTTGTTTGTCGGGCTCGCTATCCCGATGCCGACGTTGCCGCTTGCCTTTAATACGGTCAGGACATCTGAATTTGTTCCAAAACTATATAAGTTAAAGTTACTGTTCCCTATACCTCTCGTGCCAGCCAACCAATCCATCGTTGATCCAGTAGTGTATTTGATGGTAGCGCCTTCAGAAGCCGTAGGTCTGATCAACGATATCTGTGGGTCGACTCCACTCAAAGAACTTATAGTGAGCATGCTTCCCGGAACCGCCGTACCGATGCCGACGTTGCCGAATGGCACCGAGAATCCAGTCGCAAACGTTCCGGCGGCATTCACCATCAGGTTGCCGTCTTTGCTCTGGAAGGTGTTGCTCACGTTGATTGGCGCATCGACATTCCCACTCGGCGGAGCAGAGGTTGGGCCAGTCCACGCATAGATCGTGCCGGCGAAGGCGAAGAGTCCGATGGCGACGACGGTTATCTGGGCGACTTTGATGTATGAGTTTGTGTGGTTCATAAGTGATATTTATTTTTTAAGTATAGTATAAAAGAAACTGTTTTAATTACTTATTAGATTCAGCGCCGGAAACCTATTACCAGTTCCGAAGTTGTTTTTGAATAAATCAAATTCATCTGGCGACCCGAGCGGGGCAAAATATTCCAGATCACCTGAATTGTCGAAGCAATAAGAAGTGCCAAATCTAGTAACCGAATATTTACCTCTTGGGCTCACCTTTGGCTGCACATCACTCGGACTTGTTGGCACTTCGTTACGTAGTGTGCTGCCGCTACATGGTTGTGTGGGTTGCCCGGCAAGAAGAGCGTAACAATCATCCTTTGCACCTGGTGCGGGAGTAACGTCTACACAGTCATATGTATGATAAGCCCCACAGGAGTCGCCGTGGTCACTACCAATGCAGGTGCTCTCTCCTTCTTGTATCTGCCCATTGCAGGTATAGGGAGCTCCGCACGCAAATACAGTTCCAGCAGTATTGTTATACGATGGACATTGATATGACCTCACTGTTGGAGCATTCCCAACACAAGACCAATTCCATGGGCCAGAACCAGTGACAGTGGTAGGCGTGCCTTTGTCGGGTTCGCAAAGACCCATAGTCGGTGCAGAAGTCAAAGATGCTCCATTTATTGCCGAGCCGCAAACACCGTCAACTCTACAATAAGGCGTGGCGGTCTTAAGCGGTCCAACGATAGCATTACCAATAGTATGATAATCAATGGAAGGGAAAATTACATCTACTGCGTTGTCTTTATTTAAAAATTTATTTGCGCCCGGGACACTACAACTAGGGCAATCAGGCCCAAGGTAAGACCCTCCTCCTTCTGAGGTGTCGTATAGAATTGAACAACCTGCAATTCCATCTAATGCAGGAGTGGAGCCAGTGTAGTAATCCCCTAAGATTTTTGCCACATAGGCGACATACGAATTACCAGGGATTGTCTGGTCGACGAATGTGCAGGTATTGCCTATGCAGAATGTTGAGGCTTTGGCGGTAATTATTATTTTACTCGTGTTATCTGGACCGTAGTGATAAATACTTCCCATATAAGTTCTCTCCGAATTAAGAGTATCGTACAGTGTGAAACCATTACCGGCTTCATTTTTGATTTGGTTTATAAACCAGTCATTGAGAGTCGCTTGATCGCTGCTTGCTGGGATGGTAAAACGATAAATCGCGATGCTTCGGTCAGCCTCGTTAAAACTGGTGTCTGGAATGCAGCTGTTGTTAACATTCAGTTGTGGAATATAAAAATGAATCGACTGACCATATCTGCAACTATTCGTTGCAGAAGACACAATTGCCACTGATACACCTCCGGATGAACCGACTCCGCAAATAAACCCTGCATAACAGGCAACGGCAGATAAGAGAGGATCCCCACCGGTGAATGTTGACGCCACAATTATAGTGCCGAGATTGCCGGTAAGATTGCTGAATGAGCCACCGATTATAAGCACTGGCGATATGATTGCTAGGGTGACTGACACCAGACCCACGGTAAAAACGTCTGCAATAAACCCAAGCACTCCGCCAGCATGAGCCGTAGGTGGTGCCCACACTGAAGAAACAGTTATCGCTACAAGCAGAAATAAAACAAAAAACTTTTTTTTAAATAAATCCATAGAATCTATCTAGCTGCTCTATATATTGTAGATATCATGTAATTATGTAGTGAGGTAAAATTCCTTTACCTTGGAGCCATGGACCTATCCACAGAGTGGCTGCAATAAACCAGGCAACTGCAAAAATAGCGATAAGAATGCCCTCTTTCCTACGATCCTTCTCTAACGCTAAAGCAATACCATAAATTAAACCGACCGCCACATTAGAAATCGCTGCCACAATCCCAATCCAGAACCACTTGCGCCACAGACCGAATTGACTATTTGTTGAAAAGTTTGGATCATCCATACTGACAGTATATCACTCACCTACTCAATCGCTTTGGGCGAGTTATCAACAGTGCACAAACCTATAAAACAAGAAGCCCCCCTTCAATCGCTTGAAGAGGGGCTAAAGAGCTGGTGATTCCATCGTAACCTCTGTTTCCTATTGTAATTTGAGTTCGAGAACGTACGTATATTTATTTGCCTCATCGTTCTGGAAGTAAGCCATTTCCAGATCGACAGAAGTATATACGGCCCCTGCTAACTTCTCGCCCCGATATGCCTTCACTCCTTTGGCATCCCATGGGTCATTGTTTATTATTTTTGCCATTCCGTTTACGTCGGTGGAGAGCGTTTGCAACACGGTCTCCATGTTCTTGGCAATGACGACGTCAGAATAACCGGTGTTGTCGTACCATATTCCGCCATAGACTATGACCGTAGCGTTTGGGACCGGCGCGCCAGAAGTGTCAACAACCTTGACCCAAGGTTGTACCAAGTTATGTGCGGCAAACATAACCCCGACAACACTCAATTGGTGATTAGCATTATGGCTAATAAACCAACTGTTGAACGGCGAGAACTTGTACTCCTGGATGTTGTACTTCCACACGTCTGAACTGCTCATGGGGTCTTGAGAGAACTGCGCCTTGAAGTTCAGATCTAATGTTGGCAGTGTACCGCTCTTGTCAGAGCATACCAAGCCGTACCATTCTGGCGCTCCCAACCCAAGTGTGTGACCAAGTTCATGCAACAACGTAGAGAGCTTTACGTAGTAGGAGCTCAATCCGTTGACTGCTTTTGGTAGGTTATCAATGCCGAGCAGAATGGTGTTTGTCGTTACTTCAGCGATGAGAATAAACCCGTATGTCTTCCCATTGATGTAGTTCGTGCCGGCGAGGCCAGTGGATCCCTGGAAAAATTTCGGTAGATTCCCTCCATCTGGTTGAGTCCAATACACCACTGTTGTTCCGCCAACATATGGATTCCCGATGAACTTATTGTCGTAGAAGTAGTCGGGCGTGGTTCTGATGGTGTCGAGTGCCGCCGCGTTTGCATAGGTAATAACCTTGCCTAACGCATAACGCTTCTTGCACTCCGGATCCTTCGCCAACACGGCATTAATGTCCGCGACTATCTGTCGAACATTGGTCTCCAATTCTGGATGAATATCGGCAAAATCCTTGTTCACCAAGAAGTTGATAGTCTCGGTCAGATCGCTGGCCGGGACTGGGGAAAGAAAAATGTTTGTTTTCGTTCCAGGAACTGTTGTAGATACCGTTGGAGTAGTAATCGGAGTAACCGTTAGTGTGGATTTACCTCCATCACTTCCGCCGCCCCCGCAACCAGACAACAAAAACAACATAATCACAACACACACAATTCTTTTCATCGCACGTACTTTCATTGCACTTCCCTCCTTCCTTTCAATGTTTTAGGGTTATATCTCTATTTTTTGTCTCTGTCAGCGAACGACAATCTATTGATTAGTATACGTTATAAGTAGAAACATAGCAAGACCCAGAGGTGCACTGCTACAATGAGGAATATGTGGCTGCCGGTCGTGTCTGCCCTCGCGGGCATTGTCGTCTTCTTGCCGATGAATTTTTATCCGGCGGCTTTCGTCTTTCTCATTCCACTTTTTATCTTCTTCTTGCGAGAAGAGAAGCTGTGGCGACTGGTTGTTGGGGCTCTTTTATTCCGCTTGATCTTCTCCATGGGTACAGTTTATTTTACTCTTGAGCCAATCCTCTGGATTTCTTCTCTTCTCATTTTTTGCGGCCTGCCTCTCTCAATCTTCTTCTTCAAAAGACTCATCTTCAAATTTGCGGACACGGAGTGTCCGCAAATTCCTACCTCCTGCTCCTGCCTCCTGCTCGTTTCCTTGCCTTTCTTATGGACCTTCTTTGACCTCGCGCAAGCGCAGTATTCTCTTGCACCGATTTATATCGCCAGCGCCGGCAACGCACTCGGCTCTTCGCCATTTCTTGGGCTGGCAGCTCTCGGCGGGTTCGTCGTGCTCACTTTCTTCGTCGTGCTCATCAACTCACTTCTCGCAATTCTTGTTCTGATCTGGCGGCGAAACCCCCAAGTTGCTTGGGGGTTTCGCCGCCAAGTGATTTATGTTCTGATTGCAATTATTGTTCTCCTTTTTGCTGGCTGGCAAATTGCAAGCTTCGAGCTGCGCCAGAATGCCATTGCTTATGCCGCCCTGCCGAACTCAATCAACATTGCCGCCATTTCTACCAATGGAACACTTGCTGTCGACCAGCTTGCACAACTCACACAAGAATTGGCCGGCCAGCAACTTGATCTCATCATCTTCCCCGAAGATATCCTCAACCAGCATGTAGGACGTCCGACGTCCTACATGCTGGGAAACAGCTCGACTGCTGTGTTTCAAGATCTTGCGAAAGAACTTAGCACAAATGTCCTCGCGAGCTACGACACGCTTCAAGGTACTACCAGCACATTAAAATATGGCTCGACAATCTTGTTTGACCAACAAGGAAGCATTGCCGGCATCCACAACAAAAACCGCCTCACATTCGCAGGCGAATACTGGCCTTTCGGCAATTGGCACCCGTCTTTTTACGACTGGCTGAAGACACGGAATCCGAGCATTGGAACCTATGCAATCTTTGACCAGAAGAATGCAGACACTCCGGGCGAGCAGAATCTGCTCTCATTGGCGCTCGGAGAAAACACCGTGTCTTTTGCCGCACCCATCTGCTTGGAGATTCACTATCCGACTGATTTGGCAGCATACCGAACGCAAGGCGCGCGCTTCATAATCAACCCTTCAAGTAATCGCTGGATCGGCGGTGGTCTCTCGCATTTCTTATATCTCACAACCAATGTAAAAAAAATAGAAAGTGTTGCTCTCCAACTGCCGATTATTTCAAGTGGCGTTGATGACTTCGCCGGCATTATTCTTCCGAATGGACAATCACAGATGCTTCCCTACCAAACAACTGGCAAAACCTACAACGTATTTTTCGGCACTGTCAGATATTAGAATCCACTTAGGATGTCGATCTCCTGCTGGAAGTCCTTGGCGAATCGCATCACATTGTCACCATACGGAGCAAAAGCAGGAGTCTTATAATAACTACCGGCAAAATATTTTAGAGCTGCTGTGCGTTCTGCAGTAGGCGTTTGTGTGGCAGCACCGAGGTCCGTCATATAAAGCGCGATGGCGGTAAACGCGTCTAGATTGTTCCATGGGTTCGCTGGAGAACCCACATGTCCGGCGAGCTTCGCGATGCGATATTGGTAAGACGTCCAGGTGGAGGGGATAAATTGCGCCGGACCCATCGCACCGCCGTAGCCAGTGGATTGCGGACACGAAACAGGCATGGAGAATGGATCAAGTCCTAGTGCTGCGGTGATCGCCATGAATGGATCCACGTCGCGAGTTGGCTTCATTACGCCTCTGAAAATGGTGCCTGTATTCTTGCCCTTGCCGTCTCCCTTGTTGGGAGAATTCGTGAGGAGGCATTGACCAACGTTTGCACCAAGATTGGTCTCCTGCTTGAGGATGCCAAGAATGAATGCTGGACGAATACCAGTGGCAGCTCCCGCCTGCTTCGCGAGCGTGACAGCCGTCGGGAACGGTATCTGCCCACCACCGCCAGCGAGGGCGAAAAGCTCGGTGCGAATCTGTGCGGCAGTCTTCTGGCTGGTGGCGATAAGCTTCTGGTAGTTCGCCTCAAGACCCTTGGTCTGTGTGAGGAGATGTTGTTTCTGTGCCTCCTGAGTTTGTACCGCCTGTTTGGCGACTTGTGCAACCTGACGCAATTGTTGCTGCTCTGCCACGCGCGCCTGCAATGCCTCCTTCTCCGCCTCGGTCGAAACACTCGTTTGTTGGATCTGATTGAAAGAATCTGCAAGTGAACTCTTTATAGATACAAAGGCATCGAGATCGCTGAAGAAACCCGAGACATCCTGTGAGCCAAGCGCAACACTAACAACCGAATAATCATCAAGCATCTGCGTTTGACGAAGTATCTGCGCGAGCGACTCTTTCTCTGCGGCAAGCTGTTTCGAGAGCGAGGAGAGCGTATTATTCCGCACCCCAATATCGCCGTTTAGCTTCGTGATGGTCAGTGTGATTGCTTGGATCTGAAGTTGTGTTTTCTTGATCTCGGCATTGAAGGCATTGATCTGTGTCTGAAGTGTTTGGTGTTGGTTTTGTGCAACATCAAGGAGCTTTTGCTGGTCTGCAATTTGACTCTCGAGCTGATTGAGCTGGTTCTGAAGGTCTTGTTGACGTTGTGAGACCGCTTGCGCAGCATCCTGAGCGTGCGCCCAGACGGGAACGCAAATGAGAACGCAGAAAGTAAGAAGAATAAACCGACGCATTGCCGGTTTATTTTATCATGCCGCTGGTGTTTCTTCGGCTTCCTCCTTACCCTTCTTCTCAACCTCAATCGAGGCGATATCCGCTGGTGCAACAACTTCTTCCTTCTCTTCAACAACCTCTTGCACGAGCGCGACAACTTCTTCTGGCTCAGTGACGAGCGCGACACCTGAAGGGAGCACCAAATCTCTAGCGTGGATCTGGTCGTCGACTGCCACAAGTACTGAAATATCAACCTCGATATTGTGTGGGAGCGACATCGGATCTGCCTCCACCTCAATTTCATGGAGTACCTTCACGAGGTTTGCTCCAGCCTCAACTGCTGGTGACTCACCAACGAATACGAGTGGAATAGCGACTTCAACCTTCTCGCCCTTCGTAATTGCATAGAAATCGACGTGGCGCGGGTGGTTCGTCAGCGGATCATAATCAACATCGTGAATGAGCGTAGGGAGCGCTGCGCCAATACCAGCGAGTGAGATAACCGTCGCTTCGCCAGCTTCCTTCAGAACCTTTTCAAAAGCAATTGCTGGTATCGTAATCGGCGTCGCCTTGTGGTGTGCACCATAAACAACTCCAGGGATAGAGCCCGCGCGGCGGATTACCGCCGCGCTCGCGCCGTCTTCGGTTCGCTTCTCAACTTGCAGAGTCAACATGTCGCCCAAGTATGCCGCATCTCACCATTTTCCGCAACCTGCCGTAACTTTCCCAATGTAGGACGTCCGACGTCCTACATGAATGGTATGATTGAAGTGTGGAACTTTACCATGTGATAAACAGAGGGGTTGAGGGGCGTAATATTTTTCTTGATACGCAAGATTATTCGCGTTTCGTTCATGATCTTTATGAGTTCAATGACACTGCTCCAGCACTTGAATTCAATCATGCAATCTCTCGCGGTTCAAATGTAGGACGTCCGACGTCCTACATTCGTAAACGACTCGTAGACATTCATGGTTGGGAATTGATGAAAAACCATTTCCACCTTTTGCTTTCGGAGTGTATCGAAAATGGAATAACACTCTTCTTAAGTAAGATGAGTGGTTATGCGAGATACTTCAACGAACGACACGAGCGACATGGACATCTCTATCAAGGAAAAACAAAGAAAATACTTATCGCGCAGCAAGAGCATTTTCTTTATGCGCTTCATTATCTTCATTTAAATTCTCTTGATTATCTTCCTGGCGCAAAGAAGTGGCGTGAACGTGATAAAGGCATGATATCGGATATACCGAAAGCACTGGACTACCTCCAAAATTATCGTTGGAGCAGTTATCCAGACTATTGCGGCAAAAAGAATTTTCCATCAATCCTCACTACATCGCTTTTTGCTAATGCCTTTGGCACTGATTATGCATCTGCTCTGAAAGAATATCTGACGGATCGAATTACCAATGAAGATTTAGAATACATAGAATTTGAGCCGTAGAATCATGTAGGACGTCGGACGTCCTACATTAGAACTGAGGAGAGTTTGGAGAGACGAGAGAGGAAAGCGGCGCGAGCAGCAGGAATGTTTTCTTCTTTCCCTCTCCAGAGTGCAAGTGCCTCTTCTTGAATGGCACGTGAGTAAGAAAAGGTCATTGGCCACGGGGCGTTAACTTCTTTCGCTCGACGGATTATCGCAGACAAGTTGTCTGTTGCCTGATCAGGCGTCTGCCCTCCAGAGAGAAAGACGATACCAGCCACTTGTGACGGGATACTCGCGACGAGTGCCGCAACAGTATCTTCGGCAACTTCTTCTGGTGTATCTTTCTTCTTGTTTTCATTGCCCGAAAGCGCCATAGAGGTCTTCACGATCACGCTGGCGCGGTCAACTGAATGTTCGGCAAGTACTGAAAAGAGTGTCTGCATCGTCTTTTCAATGGCTGCACGTGCACGCATGCGACTATGCTTCCCTTCAAGCAGTACTTCTGGCTCGAGAATAGGCACGAGACCACCCGCCTGTGCCTCCTTTGCATAATTCGCGAGCCGTTTCGCGTTCTCGTGGATCGCCATATCACTGGGCAGATGATCGCCGTCAATGCGAATAATCGCGCGCCACTTGGTAAAGATCGCACCTTGTTTCTTATATAGTGCGAGTCGTTCAGGAAGATCAAGAAGACCTTGGGTGATGAGCTCTTGCGGACTATCTTGGAGCGGCTCGGTGCCGAGATCAACCTTCACCCCCGGCAAGATGCCACGAGTCGCAAGCGATTTTGAAAATAATTTCTTATCATTTCCCTTCTGAAGAAGCGTTTCCGAAAAAAGTATGACCCCTGAGAGATATTTTTCGATTCCCTCGGTGCCAATGAAGAGATCGCGATCTTGCCGACGCATCTCTGCACTCGCGGGAATGCCATATGAAGCGAGGCGCGTTGTCGCGGAGTGCACACTCTCATCTGCAGCAAGAATCCCTTTGCCGGATTGGAATAGTGAACGCGCCGTTGCGACAAGATCAGTCATGTATCAAAGTATAACCCTTTATACTTCATACTTTATACTTTATACTCTATTCATATGGACTTCATCGCAATAGGAGATACGGTTGTTGACGAATTTATCAGACTTAAAGAAAAGGAGGCAGAGGTGCAGTGCGATACCAATAACGAGAATTGCACCATCTCAATGAAGTGGGGCGATAAGATCCCCTACGACTTTACCGTCATGGTGCCGGCCGTCGGGAATGCAGCAAACGCGGCGGTCGCCGCCGCGCGCCTCGGTCTCTCTGCTGGATTCATTTCAAATGTGGGCAAGGATCATTATGGCGAAGAAATTCTCGCGACATTCTCACACGAAGGTGTTGACACGCGCTACATTGCCGTCAACGACGGCATCCCGACAAATCACCATTACGTGCTTTGGTACGGCGCCGAACGCACAATCCTCATCCGCCACGAAGCATATCCTCACGTCATCCCAGAAGGGTTTGTGGCGCCAAAGTGGCTGTATCTCTCCTCGCTTGGCGAACATTCTGAAGCATTTCATACCGAACTCGCGCAGTGGTTACACGAGCATCCAGAGACCAAGCTCGCTCTACAACCTGGCACGTTTCAGATAAAAATGGGTAGGGAGAAACTCTCTGAACTCTATGCCGCGACTGAGGTAATCGCATGCAATAAAGAAGAGGCTGAACGCATTCTTGAGTGTGGCGAAACAGATGTGAAAGAACTTCTAGAAAAAATGCATGCCCTCGGCCCTAAGATAGCCATCATTACCGACGGCCCAAATGGCGCGTACGTTTCAGATGGCAACGAAATGCTCAAAGTGCCGATGTATCCTGACTCGAAGCCGCCCGTGGATCGCACAGGTGCTGGCGACGCAATGACATCAACGTTTGTCATCGCACTCGCGCTCGGCAAGTCGCTCCGCGAGGCGCTCCTCTGGGGACCGGTAAACTCAATGTCGGTTGTGCAGGAGATTGGTGCACAAAAGGGGCTTCTAACGCGCCAAGCACTTGAAGCATTTCTCGCTGAAGCCCCTTCGACATACACTGTTACCGCACTATAGCGAAGTTGATTATAAAAGTATTTGAGTACGCAACGTTGACGATAATCATGCTCGCTACCGCCCCAATGATAGTGATAAGCAGTACGGCAAAATACGAGTTTATTTGGTGGTTCATGCGCGGGTAATAAATGCACGTATCGCATCGACAATAGAAGACTCATCGAGCCCATAATGTTCCAAAAGCTCCTGTGGAGAACCCGACTGGCCAAACTGATCGTCAATGCCGAGCCGCTTCAGCGGCACCGGATGATGCTCTGCAAGAAATTCTGCAACTGCACTCCCGAAGCCGCCTGCGATCTGATGTTCCTCAATGGTAATGACGCGGCTCGCGCGCTTCGCCGCCGCGAGGAGCGCTTCAGTATCGAGCGGTTTGATAGTAGGCATATGCATCACGATGGATTCGACACCGCCCTCGGCGAGCGCGCGAGCCGCGAGGAGCGCCGTATGGCTCAGTAAGCCGGTTGATAGAATCGCAACCTGTGGCGCGTCCGAATCCCAGAGCGTGAGCGCCTTCCCTATTTCAAATGGCGTTTCTGATGTGGTGAAAGTCGGCGTCGCCGCGCGACCGAAGCGGATGTAGACAGGACCATCGGTCTTCGCCGCAGCAACAACCGCCTTACGCGCCTCCTCTGCATCCCCGGGAGCGAGCACGATCATATTCGGCAGCATGCGCATCATGCCGATATCCTCGAGCATCTGATGTGTTGCGCCATCGGGACCAACCGACACTCCTGCGTGCATGCCGCACACCTTAACCGGCACCTTGTTAAGCGCGATGGTCGTACGAATATGTTCATAATTGCGACCCGGGTTGAACGCGGCATAACTCGCGATAAAAGGAATTTTCCCGACTGCCGCCATGCCACTCGCAACTGCTGCCATGTTTTGTTCTGCAACGCCCATTTCAATAAAACGTTCTGGAAATTCTTTCTGGAACCAGTCGGCGCGAGTACTCTCTGCGAGATCGGCACAGAGCACTACTACGCGCGCATCAGCTCTCCCGGCTTCAACTGTTCCCGTCCCAAACCCATCGCGCGTCGGCGCTTGCTCGATATCATCCGCGAATACTTTTGCGGAGAGTTTTGCATCTTGGTTAAGCATGGCGGATTTCTTTTAGAAAACGCTCTCCTTCTTCAGCTGTCGGCGGCTTGCCGTGCCAATGATAATCACCTTCTATTTCTGGCACTCCCTTGCCGGAGATGGTGTGCGCGATAATCAATGTCGGCTTCTCGCTAATCGCCTTCGCCTCGTCGATTGCTGCAATAAAAGCCGCGATGTTGTGCCCATCAACTTCAAGCACGTGCCAATTGAATGCACGGTACTTATCCGCAAGCGGCTCAAGCGGCATGACGTCTTCTGTTGTCCCATCAATCTGGATATTGTTGCGATCCATGATCGCCGTCAGATTTGAGAGTTTATTTTTCCCGATGAACATCGCTGCCTCCCACACACTTCCTTCTTCTTGTTCGCCATCGCTCATGAGGCAATAGATGCGAGGTTGAAAATTGGGGATTGAAAATTGAAAATTCTTAAAAGCATACGCCATGCCAGCTGCTTGCGAGAGACCTTCGCCAAGAGGCCCTGAAGTCGTCTCGATCCCTGGTAGTAGGAGACGGTCTGGGTGCCCTTGCAAGCGGCTGCCGAACTTCCGCAGGGTGATACATTCGGAAACGGAGAAATAGCCCGCGTGCGCCATCGCGGCATAGAGCACAGGGCAAATGTGGCCGTTAGAGAGTATGAGTCGATCACGTTCTTCCCACTCTGGATTCTTAGGATCGTGATTGAGAATATGAAAATAAAATGCCGCAAAAATATCCGCCATGCCGAGAGGGCCAGCAGTGTGCCCACTACCTGCCGCGACAAGCATTTTGATTATCGTCTCACGGATGGATGTTGCGTGTTTTTCGAGCGTGCGTGTTTGTTCATCGGTCAGAGCCATTTCCCCATTATACCTTATACTTTTCCCCTTTATACTTTTTAAACGCCGTACGGGCTTTGTAACTCCTCAAACGCCTCGACAATGGCCACAGGATCTTTTGCACGCGCCAGAGCGGAGCCGATGATGAGATTCGTCACGCCAAGCGCGATGAGTTCTCTCGCATTTTCAAGCGAGATACCACCATCGACTTGCAAAGGAATCTCCGGATGACGACTGTGGAATACACGCACCTTTTCCAAAACACGCCGATCGAAGGGCTGTCCTTGCCGACCTATTTGCGCGATGCCCATAAACTGCACATATGAAATTTGTTCGAGACACGGCTCGATGATGGCGAGGTCACTCGTAATGTTAAGTGCGAGACCGAATGAGACGACAGACCCATACTGCCTCTCTGCGTACGAGAAAAGCCGTGGTAAATCGGTTGTACTCTCGGCATGGAAGGTGAGTCGTGTCGCACCAAGTGCGAGCCACGCGGCGGCGGCATGCTCTGCATCGAGACACATGAGGTCAATCTCATACGCCAGGTCGTGGAGTCGCGGAAGCATCTCCCCTTTTTGCGCCATTACGTCAAGCTCTGAGGACTTGCCCTTCGTAGCCTCGGCGAAGAAGGGCCACGATGCTGGTGTTGCGAAGCGACCGTCAACTACATCGATCTGTACTCGGTTGATTGAAGGAATCCGGGAAAACAATGAGAGTTTCTCCTCGAGATCTTTCTGAGAAGAAGGGAGCACTGCCGGAACGACGAGGCTCATGCCGGTAGTATAGAACAGAAAAAAGGTTACGTTACCAACCTGATGCGCCGGGCGTATAGACTGCACATGAATTAGCGCGAAAGGGATCAGGGATCTTCGTCGTCCCAATCGGGCCTGTGCAATCGACTGAGCCAGCAGTACAGCTGTAAAACATAAACTTGTAGTTTATGGCAGTTCCTGCATAGGTGTAGCAACAGGTGCTGTTACTGAAATTCATTTGCGAGTCGGTGGGCAAAACAGCAATGTAGGTCGGGGCGAGACCGGGGATATATTCCCCAGCGGTCCAGAAGTTACTGCATTTATTTCTGAAAGTACCAGAACCCCCCGTTACAGGATAACTTCCATTCGTCGAATAATACATCTCGAGCGCTTGTTGTACACTGATTAAATTAGAGAGTCGTTGTGCGTCATATGCCTTGGTGCGTGCGGAATTAAGCGAGGCCAACACAATAGAAGAAAGAAGCCCTATGATGGCAATGACCACCAAGAGTTCTATGAGCGTAAATCCCCTTCTTGGATTCATTTTATGAAGACGGGCGCGACAAACGCGAGGATTGTCGCGAGTACCGCTATTCCCAACAAAACATACTGCGCTCCCTTATCGGTTGAAGCAAGACCGGTGGCGAACACAAGTCGTGTGAGAAACGACTTTTGCTCTGTTTGGTAGACGGGCTGCGGTTGGGATTCTTCGTTAAATTCAATATTTCCTGCCATGGTAGTTAATTATACAATGTTCAATTTACAGTTTACAATCAATTCACAATGTTTCAAAAACTGAAAATTATGTACTTGAAAATTCATTGTAAATTGAAAATTGATGTTTGAAAATTAGAATTTAGCTAGGCGGCGCGCATGGCGTGGCGAGTCTGAAAAAGGTGTCTCGAGGAATATGCGAACGGCTTCGTCGGCATCCTCTCCTGATACGAAGCGCGCGCCGATGGTGAGCACATTCGCATTATTGTGTCGTCGCGGGAGACGCACCGCGTCAAGACCGTCTTCGGAGCGGCCGCCTTCGATATCGAGCGCCGCTGTTACCTGGCGTGGACCATAGAAGACCGCGGCGCGGACGCCGCGAACTCGATTCGCCGCCATCGCCTCACCTTGCCCGCTACCGCCGATGATGACGCCGCGCACGTCTGGCTCGGCAGCTACGCGCTCTGCGAGTGGTGTCACATAATCTGGATAATCATCGTCAGGATCTTGTGCGAACGATCCCAAATCCTCCACGTCATATCCGAGGGTGCTGATATGTTCAACAAGCGCGTTCTTGAGCGCGAATCCGGCGTGATCAGCTGCGAAGAATACCTTCATTGCTGGAAGTATAAGGTATAAAGTATGAAGTATAAAGGGCTGAATTCTGGATTCCCCTTATACCTTATACTATTCCCTTTATACTATCGCCGCAGTGGCGATGACGTGACGCACGAGCGATTCTGCATATCCCATCTCATTATCATACCAGGCGAGCACCTTCACGAGATTTCCATCGACCACGCGCGTCATGCCGAGATCGGCGATAGAGGCATAAGGCTCGCCGACGATATCGCTCGATACGAGATCATCATCGGTCGTTTTGAAGATGCCCGCCCAGCGCGGGTCGGCCTCGGCACGACGAAGCGCGTCATTGACCTCTTCGCGCGTAGTCGGCCGCTTCGCGATAAAGGTGATATCCGCGATAGACCCTGCCGCCACCGGCACGCGTAATGAGATCCCGTCAAACTTCCCCGCGAGCGATTCATATGCCTGCGTCACTGCGGTCGCAGCACCGGTCGATGTCGGCACGATATTCATCGCTGCCGCTCTGCCCTCCTTCATATCCTTCTTTGCTGGACCATCGACGATAGACTGGCTCGCGGTGTAGGCATGTGTGGTGGAGAGTATCGCCTTCTCGATCCCGATGGCTTCATCAAGAATCGCGATGACTGGGCTCGCGGCGTTGGTGGTGCAGGAGGCGTTGCTGCTTATCTGACACGTCGCGAGTTTTTCCTCATTCACCCCCATTAATACAGTTTCTCCCCCGTCACCATGCGCGGGTGCAGAAATAACCACGCGCTTAGCGCCCGCATCAATATGCGCATGCGCCTTCTCATAGTCAGTAAAAAATCCTGTGGACTCCACCACGACATCAATCGCGAGATCCTTCCACGGCAGGTTCGCGGGCTCTTTCTCCGAAAAGAACTTCACCTCCTTCCCATCAATCAGCAAGGTGACTCCTCGCATCGAGGTGTCTCCTTGCGCATTTTGTGGATGTCTGACATCCACAGAGAAGGGTGCCCGCCCATACACCGTGTCATATTTGAGCAAATACGCGAGATTCTCGAGCGAGCCGAGATCGTTCACCGCGACAATCTCAATATCGCTTGCCTCGCCGACAGGCGGGCGCCCATGCGCAAGCCGCGCAAACGCTCTGCCTATCCTCCCGAACCCGTTAATAGCAACGCGAATAGCCATAGAAGCAGAATTTAGAATAGAGAATAAAGAATATAGGTCACGCCCTCTAGTATACCCTAAGAGAAACGTCTACTGCTAGAAATCAAGGCACTCAGTATCTTATTCACTTGGAGCAACATATCCTCGATCTCTGAATAGTCGCCGGACGCTATGTAGTGTAGATCTCGTGCAATGAGACACTGACTCTCTAATTCGGTTAGCGAACCCCTCGCGATTGAGTAAAACTGCACCTTCTCCTTATAAGAATTTCGGCTGAAGCCCTCAGCAATATTTGACGGGATAGAGACAGCTGCTCGGCGCATTTGATTCACTATCCCGAACAATTCTTCTTTAGGAAAATTCTTTGTCAAAAGATATGTTTTGATTACCAGCTCATGAGATTTCTTCCATGCGTTTAAATCCTTAAATGTTCGTATTTTCTCCATGTTTGGTTCAGAATTTAGAAGTTAGAATTTTGAATTTAGCTTCATTCTATATTCTTTATTCTGCGTTGCATTAGCGGGATTTGGTGGAGCCAAGCTTGTAGAGCTGGGTGATCTCTGTTGCGGAGAGAGCGCGGTTATAAACACGGACATCGTCGATTTTGCCTACTGGCAGATTACCACTAAAAAGTGGCGATATATAAAACGGATTGTCATCAGCAACCATGTTGGCAGTTTCTGCTGGTGCCGTAAGTGTTCGGTCTACACCATTTACATAAACACGGATGGTGTCATTATTGCTGTCAAAAACACCGACTACGTGATACCAGGCATTTGGCGGGAAACTTGCTACTGAATAGTGATTCTTCCATCCCCCGGAACTAATCACAGCTACGAAAGCGCTGCTCTGATACCAGAGGCCGTAGTTAGCTGCGCTGGTGCCTTTGCCTGCGATTATTCTCCAGCTACTATTATTCACTGTCGGATAAAACCAGAGTGAAAGTGTTTCAGCTCCTACCCCATCTAAAGAATTATTCGTGTCGTTAATAGTTATTTGATCATCCACGCCATCAAGCTTGAGGGCTTGGCCGATTTTGCCGACGGTGGGAGAAGTGGTGGTGGACATTGAGATAAGCTGTCCGTTATTCCCCCCTATAACATCATTTGTCTTCCCAGTAGCCCAATTAGTATTCGGCCCGTCAAAGGTCCAGTTTGCGACGAGGCCAGAGGTGAGAGATTTGGTCGGCGAAACAGCGACCTTCGCGGCACCGAGCTTGTAGAGCTGGGTGATCTCGCTTGCCGATAGCGCGCGATTGTAGATGCGGACTTCGTCGATGAGGCCGTTAAAACGATAATTATTGGCTGTGCTGGGGATTAGGCGACCAATCCAAAGTAAATTATTTCCTGCTGCGCTGCCACCAGAAGTTTCTGTGCCAAGAGAAACCGAAATTCCATCAATATACAATTGGGCCGTACTTCCGTCATAAGTACCGATTACATGATGCCATTTATTGTCGTCTAAATCGCTTCCCGATGAAGTCTTATATTTTTGACTTCCATAAACAACTATCGGTTTTCCAGTAGCATTAAGCCCTATCTCTCTTCTATTACCAGAACTGTCTGTATATGCCACTATTCCTGCCCAAGTTGATACTGTGCCTGATACCTTGATCCATGCGCTCATAGTATATGTGCTATTTTCATATCCTGTCCCCGTAATATAATCATTCACTCCATCGAACTTTAATCCCTGACCAATTTTGCCAACGACAGGAGAGGTAGAGGTGGACATTGAGATAAGCTGCCCGGTGTTTGTTCCTGCTGAATCAGTAGTCTTGCCAGTCGCCCAATTAGTATTTTTGCCATCGAAGGTCCAGTAGCCGACGAGGCCTAAGGTGAGAGATTTGGTGGGCGAGACGGCGATCTTGGTGCTGACGCTACTCACGACCGGTGCAGGTTCTTCGCTCCCCCACGTGCTATTGGCCGGCTCGGTGGCAACAATTTTACGAATCAGCGCGAAATCCCATTCATTAGAAACTGCTTCGAGATAACCACCGGTATTTAAAGCCATATAGCCAGCACGCCCACCGCGCGTCCACGAATACCAAGTACCATCGTCAAAGCGACCAACTACATCAGTACCGTTATAGTAAATTTCTTCTGTATACCAAGTGTTAGCTAGAAATGTTCCGCCATTGTCTGTGCCCCAAGCCAGTGCGTCGTCCAAAAATTGATGTTTATTCTTACTTGCAAAATCATGCAGAAGATAATTTAAACCTTGTCCGTCTGCGACGGTAGTTTTTATGCTTAAGCCAATTCGCTGATCAGCTCCGCTGCCTCCGGTTATCCGATAACGTGCTCGCATGGCGACATTGTCTCCGGTCTGGCCCGTGCCGTTAACATCGGCAATAATTTTATTAGGATCTTTGTTTGTCGTGGCGGCTGTTAAAATTCCACCGGATTGAGAGGTGCTATCAACGTTATACGTTGTCCACTTATCAAGATCTAGGCTGGCGCCAGAAAAATCATCAAAAAACAAAAAAGTGTTGGCGCCGTTTGAGCCGCTGGTGGATTGGCCGGCATTGCCGTAATAAATATAAATATTTTGGTTAACAGTACTTAAATCAGCCGCGACTTCAACCCAAAAGACCGCATTGTCGCTGTCGGTTTTTGATTCTATCCAATAGTCTAGGGGGGTTGTCTCATCACTCGCCGTAAACATGACATCCGCAAAATCCGTCCGGCTGTGACTATCAAGATACACATCCCCAACGCTATCCGAGCCAGAACCATAATGCGCAGTTATCTTCATCTGATAATTGGTACCTGCCCCTGTGGCTGCATTGATAGTGTGCGATTTGCGATACGCCCACGAAGAGTTGTACCAGGCAGCCTCGGCCTGCGCTGGCAGAATGAAAAAGAGTAGTATGGGTATTAAAAAATATGCGATCCGCTTCTTAGAGCGATATACATGGTTATTTGCAGATTTTTTCATGGTGCTGCAGATTACTTATTCTTATCCACAGATGCCTTCGAGGTACTTGACTCCTCAATCGCCTTTGCTACAATTAACCCTGTTAACGTCGCCCCGGCCGAAAGGTCGGGGTTTGTCGTTACTCCATATTCTACCCACTCTCTAATTAATTCGAAAAAGATGTGGTTTTTAAGACGAAGCTCCCACGCCATATTTTTTTTGTAACCCATAAATATGATGTGTTTCCCACGCGCGGCCACATATTTTTCAAGTGCGAGATAATCGCTGTCACCACTCACAATAATCGTAGCATCTACAGCCTCAATATTCTCCACAACGTCCACCGCAAGATCGACATCAATATCTCCTTTTTTTATTTCTCTTTTCTCCTCATCACTCCAGATATATTTCATCGGTTTTTGACACACGGTAAATGCCATGGAAGCTTTTTGTATGTGTGTCAGTGTTTTTGCATAATTCGAGTCATCCTCACGTGGGACAACAATGTGGTAATTGATGAATGAGAGATTACAAGCGTGGGACAGCAAATTTTTCAATTTGCCGAAATCAATGCGCCACCCAATTCGCGCGGATGTATGGTATAGATTCCCTGCGTCAATAAACACGCCGATACACGGTTTTGTGTTTTTAGGCACAGAGACCTTGCTTTTGATGAGTTTGTTGATCATACTGTATGTAGAGATCGCCCGATGGGGGTGAGGGAGAGCACTTCCCAAGATTCTCGTTGCTGTGACGAAGTGCATACATCAGCATAAAACGAGCATCCCCACCGGTTGACCTCACTATTCCATCGATCAAAATCTTTTTCCATACTTACTTGAAAATCACGTTGCGTTTGAAGATGAGGTTCTTGAGGAAGATAATGGGTGAGACATTGGGTAGGACCGGAGCCACCGGACACGCCCCACTCACCCATCCATTCCCAACAAAGTTGTAATCATTTGTTGAGTTTGTGACATACCACGTGGTATCAGGAGTCGCCTTGACTCTTGAAATATCAAGATAATCACCGCAAATTGTCCCTCCCCCCGCCTTAGCTAGAGTAGAAGTTGCCGCAGTTATTGTCCCAATAGTGATATGACTTCCACTCGTCCCTAGTAGCGTAGCTGTTGTTGTTGTGGAAATGGTATTAGCCGTGAACAGTATCGTCCTCCCTGCATCCACCTTAAAGTCATTAAAAGTATTTGAGCCTGAAAATAGGACAGCATAAGCTCCTGTCGTATTGTTCCAAAAGTTATTATACGTTTTACTTCCGCCAGTAAAAGGTCTAGCGGCAGTGAGAGTGCTAATTAATTTGATAGTGGATTGCTCTGCATAAAAATTTAGATTTGTAACTGTAGCTAGATACCATAAATTGTCAGCACTTCCAGCAATAGTCCACGTTCCGCTTCCCATATATATACTGCGAGGATAGGTGCCACTTCCATCAAAATACCCAATAGTAACATTCTGGTCATTTGCATCAAAAATTCCAGAACCTATGGTAAGTTTTCTATTATTACCTAAGCTAAGAGCATCCATTAGCGTATATCCACCGTCTGAGGCATAAATTCTCAAACTCATTCCACTAGGAAAAGTTTTTCCATTACTTGTGAACTGGTGTTGCCCTCTTCCTTTCATATCAAGAGTGAAACCACTGCTACCCGTTAAAGCTGTAGAGCTTGAAAAAGTGAAATTGCCAAATGCAGTTGTGGAAAGTGAACCCATAGCCCAAGTTTGACCTATTACCTCACTCCAATCAATGTTTGCTCCAAGGCGTTGAACTGTACTTGTAATTGTCTTTCCTGACCCAGTGAAAGAAGCATTATCAAAAACTACATTGTCGTGACATAAAGGCACTCGTCCCAGCCCTCCTGCTCCACCAGAACCTAGATACCAGTGACCAGAATCACCCCAATTACCCGTATCAGCATACCAATAGAGCGTCGTGGAGGCGGTAAAGGCGGCATCTCCTAATGATTTAAAAGAGTTTCCACCGCAATTACCCGAACCACCAGTAGCTGCTGATAAATCCCAGCTCGCGGCTCCCGCTCCGGTGATGTCCATAAAATCAGCATTGGTAGCCGAAACGTTTGCGGCAGTAATAGTGGCTGGTGAGCCGCCACCAGCAGAGATATTTGAATAAACGAACGCTCTTGTAGTAGAAGAAAACCCATTTATGACGAAATTATTGTCAACCGTTAAACCAGAGATTGAAAACTGTCCCAGTATACCTTGATTGTTTCCAGCGGTTGAACCAGTAACGGTTAAATCATAAAAAGCATTAGACCCTGTAAATGAAGTGCTGCCAGATATAGTAGTTCCCAATCCCGCCAACTCTACTTCTTGATTATTAGCATCAAAGCTTCCGACAGATCTTGCGAGAGTTAAAGCAGTTGTAGAAACAAGGTTCTTAAAAGTAAGTTTATCTGCTAGTTGGAGAGTCCCTGCTCCGTTAATAGTAAAGTTCCTAACGGTTAGCTCTACTCCATTAGACGTGAGTGTTTTAGTTGTTCCTGTTGGAGGACGAAAGGTAAGAGTTGAAGAGGCAGTCCATATGGCGCCTGAAGCTAAAGACATTGATCCATACACATCTACCGCTGTGGAGACGGTAACTCCCGTTGAAGCCAAAGTAACCACCCCAGAAGCTGGATTCCCTAATGTAAAGTCTGAAGAGGTAGCAACGGTATTTAGCGTTACTGTATAAGAGTTTGCACTGGAGTTGGTATCAAAAATAACATTTGTTGTGGTGGTAGGCATTGGTGCTGCAGCGGCTGGTGAGTTGCCAGAATTGTATGACCAGTGATTTGTCGCATCAGACCAGTTCCCTGAACCTCCATACCAATAGTTCGTAGCGTGCGCTGGTGAGGCGAAGAAGAAGATAAACACTATGAGAAGTAATTTATTGAATTTGTTCATTGATTCCATCTAATTGCGCCTGCAATTCATCAGCTTGTCTTTGCAACTCTTCTTTCGTCGGAACATAGGGCGGAGCTGCTTTTGCTGCCTTAATAGTCTTGAGCCAGTTATCAACTCTCGCTTTCTTATCAGCTGCAATGTCAGCAGGAGTCTTTGCCGCCCACTGCTCGGGTGTGTAGTAGATAGAGTCATTAAATTGTCCCTCTGGTGTATTTTCACTAATCTTGACTTGAATAGAAGCCTGATTATCAGGGCCTTTGTTAAAATTCTCTTGTAGAAAGGCGGAAGTTTTTTGCTCCTCCACCTTCAGTTTTGAATTAAATTGAATCACCTCGCCTATGATGATGGCAATTAATACTCCGACGATGATTGCGAATCCTTTCATGGCGTTGTAGTTATAGTAGACATAATATCAGAAGCGGTTATCCACACTGTGAAATATGAGTCGAAATCTTTTTTCATAGTGTTGTTTTTTTACCCTTCCTCTTCTCGGCTATCTTCTTCACTTCTCGGTCAAAATCAGAAATGTAGTTTTTATCTTGTTTAATGCGATATTTTTCATATTCGCCCTCTGCCAAAGCAACTGCTACTTCGTGCGAGATATTTCCATTGTCCCTCAAGATGTCCCATTCATTGAACTGCAAGAAGGCATCTAGCTTCTCCACCCAATCCTTCATCTGCATCGCAATACCTTTTTGCGCTTGCATCTCGGCATAATCCAAATACATCGTTACGATTCTGTTGAGCCCATTTAATTCTTTTTCATCCAGATAATTTTTAGCAATCGCCACATCAGTTATCCTGATCGCTCCTTGGGGAGAATTTTTCCACGTGGTAAGTCCCATGTTCGGTTTCGCACTTCCGACTCTTTTATAAACAATCTCTGCCGCAGTTTGACCGGATATAGCGAAGTGCATTTTATTCTGCACCGTGGCGAAGAATTGCTTTGTGATTTCTTCATTCGGATCATAATCAATGCTGCACTCTGCATAAATGTCAGTAACTTTTTGGTAAAATCTCCGTTCGCTGGAACGGATATTTCTAACCCGTGCCAGTTGTTCTTCAAAATAATCCTTGCCAAAGATATTGTGCGGGTCTTTCAGTTTTTCGTCATTCATCGTAAAACCCTTGATGATATATTCTCTCAATCTCTCGGTCGCCCAGATGCGGAATTGTGTGGCTTTCTTGCTGTTCACTCGATAGCCGACAGAAAGAATCGCGTCGAGATTGTAGAATTCTATGTCCCTTTCAACCTGTCTTTGACCTTCTTTTTGAACTTGTGCAATTTTTGCACTAGTTGATTTCTTATCCAATTCTCTCTCTTCAAAGATATTTTGCAGATGCTTCGTTACGACGCTTCTCTCAATTCCAAAAAGTTCGGCGATTTTGGCCTGCGTTAGCCAGATATTTTCGTTATGGAGAAATATCTCAACCTTAACCTTTCCGTTCGGTGTGGTATAGAGCAAAAATTCTGTAAAACTATTTTGTTTTACTAATTCCCTTTTTGTCATTTTTTTGTTTTTAATCATGAAATTTTAAGTTATTCGGCTTTTTCATGTTGTAGCTGACGTGTCAGCAGGCACGACATCAGCTCCGACGCTTTCGGTCGGAGTCCCGACTTCTGACGTCGGGACAGGAGGCGGAGCCGCGGGAGCAGTGGGTTCGACAGTCTCACCGTGAATGACGGTGATGAGGCGCGAGGCGGTGCCGATATTCCCTGCCGCATCGGTCGCGGTGTAGGTGAGGGTGTAGAGTCCGGCGGTTGAAGTATCGACTGTGCCCGTCACGATCGGCATTATTGATCCATCTGTGTCATCAGCTGCAGTCGCGCCAGGATCGGTGAAGACATCGCCAACGGTAATCTGCATCGCTGCATCTCCATTGAGCGTTACCACGGGCGATACCGTATCCGGATTTAAGGTTTGATCCAGCTGTAGCGGGATCGAACCTTGGTTATCGGAATCAGTCTGACTTCCACCCGCGCCCGAATCCGAAGCGCCAACAATGACCGAGCGCATCGCAGTCGAGCTATTCCCTGCCGCATCCTTCGCTTCATAGGTGATGAGATAGGTCGTCGGGCTAGCAGTGTCTATCGTCGCTGTAGAAACCTCTTGTTGCACACCATTTATATAGGTAGTGACCGAAGGATTATTGTCGATATCATCGACAACTGTCACACCTGGATCGGTGAACGTATCACCGACCGAGAGGCGCACCGGATTGTCACCGAGCAGAGTAATCACTGGCGGCGTCGTATCTCTTTCATTGGAAATTGAAAATTGTGAATTGGAAATTTCTGGCGGCGTGCTCGTCGCCACCTGACCCTCGGTCTGGACGAGGAAGTAGTCGAAGGAGACGTCGCTCTCTTGTGGCGCAGAGAGCACGAGCTTGAAAGATCCCTCCTTCTTGTCGCTGATGAACCACGAGCCCGTGGTTGAGGCGGTCAACGTCACGAATATCTTGGTTGTCGGCTTCACGTAGGCGTTCTCAACCTGCGCGACGGTGTTGCCGGCGAGAATGTTGACTGTACCAGCAGAGCTGCTGCCCTCAGAATTGGTCGCGGCGACGAATCGGTCGGCAATCAGCGTGCCAAACTGCGCGATGCCATTGCTTATGAACACTCCGAATGCGTTAAACGCGCTTGCGAGTGTTGAAGTGGAGAAGGTAACTGGTGAGTCGCTCGCTGTTGAGACTTCACCATTCTCGAGCGCGGAGACGCGCGCCTCAAGCGAGGTGAGGCGCATCTCGTGTGCATCAACCTTCGCCGCGAGATCATACACACCAGAGAGCGTGTAGGTCGCGAGCTTGTAGATATCAACGCCATTGCCGTCGGCCGTCAGAACATCTGGAGATGTAGTGGAAGCAAAACCTCCAAGTAGACTTGAGATGTCACCTCTGACTGGCACAATAAATTCGTTTGCACTAACCGCACCGCTCACGTTGAAAGCATCCAGACTTAATTTATCAATCGATTGTTTGACCATCGCCTGCACTTGATCTTCAATCTTCATATTGGCGACGCGGTCTGCGACCATGCTCTCAACCTGTTCAACCACCAAGCTCTTGTTGCGACGAGAAATCAACACATTAATTTTGCCTTCGCCCTCTGCCAATGGCTCGAGCGCGACGCCCACAGTCGGATCGCCCGGATCAGCGCGCATCACGTATCCCGGCGTTGAAGATGCCGCGGTGAGCGAGTCGCCGGATATGATTGGCCCATTCTCCGCGCTCACGAACGCCGGAATCTGACCGAGCATAGCGATGAGCTTGTAGTTCGGATTATTTTTATATTCCTCCTTCGCGTTCCCGATGAAGCCCGGCTTTGTGGAGACGATGCCCATCAGATTATTATCCGCAGCACGATCGCAACGCTTCACCGCATTCTTCTGGCTCGTGTCAACACAGACTGCCTCGCCAGATTTCAAATCGATGTCGTCAGTGTAGAAATATTCGGCGTAGTCAGCGCTGCCGGACTGCAAGGCGACCGGGCTGTAGATACTGCCGTCAGCGCGCACATCGCCGTAGCCGGTAACACGGAAGATGGCGCCGGACGTCGTGGTGGAAATAACGAATGCATCAGAATTATCGGTTACGCTACTCACCACCGACAATCTGGCATATGGGCTGGTGGTGCCGATGCCCACATTACCCAAAGAATCAATGACCATCGCCTGATCGCCGCCGCCGATAGTGGTGGTGGCGTTCGTTACCGATGGCGCGATGGTCAACCCGCCCAAGCTGTTAACGGTAAAGTTCGCATAATTGGTGGTGTCATATGCCAACGTCAGCTGGGCGCCGACGCTTGAGGCGATAGAGAGTCGCGACATCGGCGAGCTCGTGCCGACGCCGACATAGCCGCTGCTTAAAATCGTAATGTCTTCGCCCGATGTTCCATTCCCCATGCTAAATCTGCCGCTATGTTCCCATATTCTAAAGTCCGCATCTTCACCGCTTGCATCGTTAAAGTCTATAAGTCCGCCAGAACTGCCATAGAGCTGCATGCCCGCATAACTTGAGATTATCCCCAAGAAAGCTCCTTGAGCAGTCGGCATATTGCCAGTCCCAAGATCTCCAACTACATGGAGAGGTGAGAGTGGATCTGCCGTCCCGATGCCGACGTTCCCGCTTGTTTGTTGAACCACAAATTTATTCGTTCCGATGGTCAAACCATTAGCAAAGGTTGATGTCGCCGTACCAGAACTCAAGCCGAGAGATCCGTCGGTAGAAGAGATTCCTGTGCCCGTGAGATACAGCGAGCCAGTACCGACCTTCAAAGTACCCATGACGTGCAGATTGTTCTCAATGGTTGAGGTCCCTGTCCCGCCCACATAGAGTCTGCCCGATGTGGAGAGAGATTCGGCAGGCGAGGTGGTGCCAATTCCGACGTTTCCATTCGCCAACACGGTCATAAAGGTTGAAGTGGCCGTACCGTTGGTGGTTGAGGCAATCGTGAAGAGCGGCGTGTTGGCGGCGGTGGTTCTGGAGTTTGAAATGGAGAGAAGAGAACCAGGGGTCGTAGAGCCCAAACCAATTCGGCCGGTGGCGAAGTCACCGTAGATGAGTGGAGTGGTGGAGGAGTTGGCAAGATAGAACTTGTTAGAGCCGGTCTCGAAGTAGCCAGCCTCATTGCCAATGAAGACGTTGCCAGAACCAAGAGCGCTAAAACCGGCCGACATGCCCAAGGCAACATTATAGCTACCGGTCTGGTTATTAAATAAACTACCCGCGCCAAAAGCGGTATTTACTTGACCGGTAGTGTTATTCGGCAAAGCGAGAAATCCAAAAGCAGAATTATTTTCCCCGGTGGTATTTAAGTTAAGTGCATTACCGCCGAAAGCGCTGTTGTAGGAGCCGATTGTATTGGACAGAAGGGCATCACTTCCAAACGCATTGTTATAACTACCTGTTGTGTTTGATCCGAGAGCACCAGCTGTATCACCTGTACCAAAAGCGTTGTTATAGCTACCCGTGCTATTAGAGCCTAGACTGGAGCCACCAAAAGCGCTGTTGTAGGAGCCGACGGTATTAACTCCCAAAGACATCATACCAAAGGCGCTATTGGCATTACCATTGGAATATTCCAAAGCCATTCCGCCGAAAGCACTATTTGAAGAGCCAGTTGTATTCGATTCAAATGCGCCTGCACCAACCGCGGTATTGAACAGACCAGCAACTGTACCTCCATCCGGCATATTGCTCATGCCGGCGTTAGCACCGATAAATATATTGGTGTTCCAACCCAACGTGTCAGCGCCCGAGCTCCTCATTTCAAAACCAGTAGTGCCATCAGAATTTAAGAGAGTGAAGACAGGACTGGTTTGGGTAAGTTTCTTAACTGAAATAGCGTCAATGTATCCGTCGAAGTCTGTACTTGGGGTAAATATAAGATTGTCGGTGGTTTGGGCGGTAACAACCTCATACACATATCCTCCATCGACAATAGAATAAGAATTCTGGCAATCAGTTCCGCCAAGAGAGCAGGTAACTGTACCCGTGCCGTTGAGTGTCTCTATGTAGAATGTAATCACATACGTCTCTCCGGCGACTGCAGAAACATCCTGTTCTAGAGTCGCGATATTGCCCGGCGTATGCACCTCCCAATCATTGACTCCATCATATGACCAGCCGGCGCCAACGGTCCAGCCGGTATCGTTGGTGTTAAAACTGCCGTTAGTAACTTTTTCTGTGCCAAGTGTGGCTTCGGTGTTGGTGCCTTGGATAGATAGCTTAGCGGCTGGTGCAGATGTGCCAATCCCTATATTCCCATTCGCCAAGACGGTCATGAAGGTTGAGGTTGCCGTTCCGTCGGTTGTAGAAGCAATGGTAAAGAGCGGCGTGTTGGCGGCAGTGGTTCGTGAGTTAGAAATGGAGAGAAGTGAGTACGGAGACGTTGTGCCAATTCCGACGAGACCGAGATTCACCATGTTGAGACCACCAGCATCGTTGCCCGCGCCGAGAGTTGAGGCGAGAGTATCGATGACATTTCCGCCAGCGCCTCCACCAACGCACGTTCCATTGATTGAGAAGCAACCACCATTCATGAGATCAATACCCTTCGCATAGGAGGTGGTGGTGGCGTTGTCGAAGAAGTTCCAGCCGGTGCCGGTGCCGCCGATAGAGAGAAGTGAGCCTGGAGAGGTGGTGCCGATACCTACATTCCCGCCGTTCGTAACGATGAAGTTCGTTGCAGTTGATGACCCGACCACAAATTGCGGCGTGCCAGCGCCAAGGGCGTTCCCATTGATTGAGAGCAAACCCCAAGGCGAGGTGGTGCCGAATCCGGCAAGGCCGTTATCTTGAAGCTTGAACAATGTCGTTGACGCGCTGTTCGCGAATTCAACCGTGGTGCTACTTGTCGAGCTCCGACCGAAGACGTTGAACATTGCGGTTGGCGGCGTTGAAGATCCGATGGTGACACCGTTTGAATAGGTGGAGCTCGCTCCGTCAGACAATCCATAGACCATTATCATGGGGTTGCCGCCGAGGTATGCGGTGTAGGATTGCGGGACACCCGCCACGACTGTATCGATAGGTACATCAGTCCACTGAACCATACCTGCATTCGTGTCAAATGATTGCGTGCCGGAGATCAGGCTGCTGATTGATGTCTCGCCAGTCGAGAAGTCGCTGACGAATGCACCGCCGTTCACACTCAAGCCGCCTGCGAAAGTCGAGGTAGCGGTGGCGTTATCAGCATTGAAGTTCGCTCCGGCGATGAGGCCGCTGACTGAGAGGAGCGCATACGGCGAGGTGGTGCTGACACCGAGATAGCCGTTTGGATCAATCGTGAGCGCCGACATTGAGGAGGTGGCGAAAGTTAGCGGGCTGGAAGTAGCTATATAAAGGTATCCTCCGGCATTGCGGAATGTCCATTTGTTTGACGAGAGCGATGAATCGCCGAGCGCGAATTGCGGAGCCGTTGAGGTTGAAAGTTGGAATAGCCATTGTGGAGTGGTTGTGCCGATGCCAAGATACGTGCCCGTGTCGTAGATCAGAGAATTATTGAAGGTACTGCCTCCCCATTTTGGCAGATAATTGGTAGTGAGAGATGAAACCGTGGTGGAGCCGAGAAGACCGAGAGATGAAGTGGCGGTGAGTGTGTATCCGCTGGAAGCGTTGCCGAGGAGGAGTTGACCGTAGGATGGCAGAGATGTTAATCCAGTGCCGCCATACATCACGCCGATGGAGGTGGTGGCTTGCCAAGTTCCGTTGGCAACGCTGATTGGGCCGTTCAAAGCAGATGAGTTAAGACCCGTGCCTCCATAGACATTGCTGATGGCAGTGCCATTCCAGATTCCCTCTTTCACCGTGCCAGTTGTGTCAATGCGGAATGCGTTGCCGGCAGTGCCGACTGAGAAGAGTGAGAATGGTGATGTGGTGCCGACACCGAGATTACCATTGATAGCCAAGCCGCCCTGATACAGATTGTTTGGCGGAGTGATATTCGAATCTGCTTTGCCAGAGGTCATTACCGCTGAAGCGGTATTAGCGACGGCGACAAATGTGCCATTGCCGTAGGCGACTCCCTGCCATGTATCGGCAGGAGAGGTTCGGAGTTTCCAAGTTGCGCCATCGGGAGAAGTCATGACGAAGTTATCAGAACTGACCGCGACATATAAACCGTTACCGTAGGTAACTGAATTCCAGACATTGCTCGTAGCACCTGCGTGACCCGTCCACGCTGTGCCATTGGGCGAGGTCATGACAACATTTGCCCCGCCGTCAGTCGAGACTGCGACGAAGAGGCCGTTGCCGTAGGTGACAGACTTCCACCAACCAGACGCGCCGAGACCAGCTTGTGGTGTCCATGTCACTCCGTCAGGTGAAGTCATAACTCTGTTATCACCAGAGAGAGCGACGGCGACGAAGAGGCCGTTGCCGTAGGTGATGCCCTGCCAGCTGTTGTCCTCGGCACTTGCTTGGAGTGCCCATGTGATGCCGTCGGGAGAAGTCATCACATGATTGGCTCCGCCGTCACTCGAGACCGCGACGAATGTTCCGTTGCCATATGTGACAGACTTCCAATTGTTCGCGGCGGCTGCAGTTCTGCTGGTCCAGGTGGCGCCGTTTGGCGAAGTCATGACGAAGCCGTCAGTAGAGACTGCGACGAAGAGACCGTTACCGTAGGTGACTGAGCCCCATATCTTATCTGCGGCGCTTGTTCTCGTGGTCCAATTGATGCCGTCGGGCGAAGTCATGACTCCTGTGCTAACGCCAGACGTAGATGAGGCAACAGCGACGAAGAGGCCGTTGCCGTATGTGATGCCCAACCACTTGTTGCTCACCGAAGCAGTTCGCGCCGTCCACGATGTTCCCTTTGAAATGATGTTGCCAACGACCTCTAACTTCTCTCCCGGGGTCGCCGTGCCGATGCCGACCGTGCCATCATTTTTCACGATGAATTGCGTTGTCGTTGCAAATGATGCAACGCTCGAGAGCTGGAAGAGCGGCGCACTGCCATCATTCACACCAGCGACATCGAGAATCGCCAGAGGAGAAGTTGTGCCGATGCCGAGATTCGTGCCGACGTTGTTGTAGAGATTTGAGCCAGAAGAAGTCCAATAGTTCGTACCTTCAATCCCGGTGAGTGTCGAGCCATCAAATGACAATCCAGTACCGACGACGAGTGACTTGATGAACGATGAGCCGTTACCGACGAGGATGCCGCCGAGTGGTGTGCTTGATGCAGTACCACCCGAGCTGATGCCAAGCGCAGAAGCTAATGTGACAGCACCGTTGGAGCTAATGGCGAGTGCTGGGATGGTGCTGGTGGCATAGGCATCAGAGCTCGTACCTATATATAGGTTCCCGCCCATCGAGGAGAAGAGCCAGTGCTTGAGGTTGGCTCCTGCACCCGAGTCGGACAAAGCAATTTGAGCCTTACCTCTTGAGGCGACTTGGAGATTCCATGCTGGGGTGGTGGTGCCTATACCGACATTACCGCCTCTTTGGAGATACATGACATTACCACCGTTAGCTGACAACCCAAGATTACTGCCCGTGCCATCATCATATCTATATAGACCAGTATTGTTTCCACTATGAAATGATATCCCAGGTGCTGACGCAGTTCCGTCTCCAAAATATGCGACTCCACCATTTACATCCAACTTCGCCCCGGGATTCGCCGTCCCAATCCCCACATACCCATTCGCGAGGACGGTCATGAAGGTTGAGGTCGCAGTGCCATCGGTTGTTGAAGCGATAGTGAAGAGCGGCGTGTTGGCGGCGGTTGTTCTGGAGTTGGAGATGGAGAGGAGTGAGTATGGTGAAGTAGTGCCGATGCCGACGTTGCTCGCGCTTGAGATAAAGAGCGTTGAAGTGCCGATGGCGGTGTTCGCGCTGCTGAAATATGCAATCTGGCCAAGGGAGCCAGAGAGAGTGGCGGATCCGCCTCCGCCAAAAGTTGAAGTTGCCACATAGTCATAACCAGTGCCGGCGGCGTTGCCTACCAGCACTTGCCCGTACGCCGGCAGAGCGGAAACGCCGGTACCACCTGAGCTGATGCCAAGCGCAGAAGCCAGAGTGAGTGCACCATTGCTGTTGATGGAAAGTGCCGGGATGGTTGAAGTGGCATATGAATCAGAAGATGTGCTGATGTAGAAGTTGCCGCCCATGGATGAGAAGAGCCAGTGCTTGAGGTTTGCTCCGGCGGACATATCCGAGAGGGCGAACTGCGTTTTGGTACTTGAGGCGATTTGGAGATTCCATTGCGGCGTCGTGGTGCCGATGCCTATGACGCCGGAGGGATTGGAAACAAGCGCGGTTGAAGTCGCCGGAAGCGTACCGAAGATGATACCGCCAATGTTTAACTGGTTGTTACCAGTGGCGTTTGGGAAGAAAGTGTTGTAGCCAATTCCAATATTATTGCCTCCACTGGTGAGGTTGCTTACAGTGTCTACATTTGCTCCCAAGAGAATGTTGCCAAATCCTGTACTTACCTCACGACCTGCTTGGTAACCTATTAACGTATTGTAGTCAGAGCTGTTTCCGGACTTTAGACCTGCGCCGAGACCGATATATACACCTCCTTGAGTCGTAATGGGACCGCTCCACGCTCCTCCAGCAGTATTCCCGATTGCCACCCCGTTAGTCATATTGTTGTAGTTGGCAGCTGTAGCACCGATCGCTACACTGTTTGAACCTGTAGTATTTGTTAACAATGCAGAAGAACCAATCGCCGTATTTGAAGTGCCAGAAGTATTCGCTGTAAGGGCATTCGCTCCAATTGCTGTATTACCGATACCAGTATTCGCTGTAAGCGCCTTATACCCAATAGCGGTTAAAGACAAATTCGGACCTGGGCTTGTAGTAGCGGTATTCCCGGCAGAAAAACCAAAAATGGTGGAGGAATTTGTTGTCGACGCATAGCCAAGCAAAAGGCCGTCTTGGCGGTAACCAGAGTATTGATTAACGTTGATGAACCCTGCTACGTCGAGTTTATAATCGGGCGCCGACGTCCCAATCCCGAGATTTCCAGTTGATGAGATGAAGATTGTTGAGGTTGCTTGCGCGACACCAGCATCATTGCCGACCAAGAAGTTCCCTTTTGCGAGTTGGTTGGTTTGAGGCGTATAGCCGAAGAGTGAAGATGATGCGATTGCATAGGTTGTGCCATTGTTGGCGGCAACGAGACCGGTGAAGGAGGCGAGGACTGGAGCGGTGGTGAAGGTCTGTGTTTGTGACCAGGTGTTTGGTGTTGTGGTGCCGAAGGCGAGGGAGACCGCGTGAGATGCGCCAGCTGATACTATGACCGGATATGTGCCACTAATGGTGACAATACCAGTGTTAGTGACTGTGAAATTCGGATATGTGCCGGTCACGTTGATGCCGGCGCCATTTGCAAGAGCGACAGTTTGATCAGGCGCGGTGTTGGTGATGGTGAGACCAGAACCAACCACAGCACCGGTGCCACTGATAGAAATGCCGGTGCCATTTGAGACGGTTGACGTGCCAACATTGGCAAACGTATTCGCACCAGAGAAGTATGGGATGTTGCCGATGACTGCATCGGTTGATGTGGAGAGGCCGTTGAATCCAACAGTTGCACCTGAGAGTGTGATGGGCCAAGCGGTTGAAATGGTGGCTTGTTTTGCATTCCACGTTGCTGCTGATGCGATGCGATCATCTGCGAGTGTTCCGATCCAGTATGGTGTGAAGAGATGTTCGGTGCCATTTGAGACGATGGTCATGCCGAGGTTGGTGTCGGCAGTTGATGTTGCGAGTGTTTGAGTGGAGCCGGTGAGGCCGGTGTGGAAGTTGTCTCCGAGGGTTTGGATGGCGGCGGAGAGTGGTGTATAGCCGAAGAGTGAAGATGATGCGATTGCATAGGTTGTGCCATTGTTGGCAGCAACGAGACCGGTGAAGGAGGCG
>Ga0172379_10000941_pt1 | contig 64381 bp, 71 predicted proteins | sample GrowelOW334metaG_FD_119756 | JGI IMG/M metagenome (GOLD analysis project Ga0172379, IMG submission 119756) | Groundwater microbial communities from an aquifer near a municipal landfill in Southern Ontario, Canada - Groundwater well OW334 metaG | ecosystem: Environmental > Aquatic > Deep... | reverse complement strand
TTCTTCGCCATGGCTTCTCGCGTCGCCTTTTCTGATTCCCACATTCCGAGATAAAGCGCTTCGGTTGCGTCCTGGAATACCTTGAGCTCACGCGCCTTGCCATCTTCGATATCACTGGCATTTTTATGCTCATCAATATCATCAAGTATTGGATCTAGCCATGTTGATTTATTCTTCGGGCCCCAGAGCTCTGAAAATTTTGTAGCCACGCTAGCCATTGCTTCAACGGCAGACTTTGCGGCAGAAAGTTTTTTAGTCTCAGCATCGGTATTAGTTAATTGCCCCACATCCAGGAGAAGCTGTATTTCAGATAACTTTTGCTTATAGTCTTGGGTTACTACCGACCTGGCTTTAATAAACTCCGTTTCGCGCTCTGCTGCTTTTGCGGCTTTATCAGCCGCTGCGACCTCGGCTGCCGCGGCGGCTTGAGCATCTTTGCTGGTTGAAGCAGCAAGGCGAGCCCTGGCCACTGATGAGGCTTTATAAAGGGTAATCTGCCTTTCTATCGCGGCAATTTCGTCGTCATAAGCAGCTAGCGTGATGATGCTGTTTTTTGATAATCCTTCAGAAGCAAGTTGGTATCTTTTTTTCTTAGCGATTCCAAGGTCGCCTTCAAGCTGAATAAGCTTTTCATCAACAGACAGCTCGGCACCAGAATTCTTTTTATTCACCACATCGTTATAGTTATTGTACTTTGCAAGGGCAGTTGTCCAACTATCGGCAATATCTATAATTGATTGGCGCCATGCTGCCATAAAACCGGAAGAAGAAATCGCCTTTCCCATTTCTTCCCGGAGTTCACTCAAGGCTAACTTATAAGTTTTCAGCCTGCCGGGATCTTCTTTACCGATCGCCGCGGCGACTCCTCCCACTCTCGAAGCCAGAGCATCAAGTAAAGCGTTTTGAGCCTTTGTATGTTCTCCAAGCTCTTCGAATTTCTTAATATTTGATTCTACGGAATCATCAAGCATTACTCCGGCTTTTCGTAATGCTCCAAATCCTTCGGCCGGTTTCTCGATTGCTTTTCCAAGAGTCTGCGCTGCGGAACTCGCATCTGTTCCAAGCACCTTTGAAAGATCAAGAGCTAATCCAATGCTGCGTTCAAAGGTACTTCCGGTAATGGAAGTGAATTTCATGAGCGCTGACTGAGCGCCCTCGATGCTTTCATGCTCTGTTTTCGTGGCTGCCATAAGGTCTTCAGCCATCGATCTAAGCTGGGTACCAGTAAATCCAGCCGCACCGCCCGTTGCTTTTACTTGAGCGTTTAGCCGCGCAAGAGATTCAGCGGCTCCTTGATATTCTTCAATGGATTCTTTGGCAAATTGCCCTATAGCCTGCAGGGCTTTCCCCGCGAGCTGGTAAATTGCAATCCCCCCAGCCACCTGCATGGATAGCTGGGAGAATGCGTTTTTAAGAGAAAGGGAATGCTGAATATTCGACTGGAATGATTTCGATATTCCATCCCAATCCTTCTCGGCATTTTTCCCTTCGCGCGAGGCTTTCTTGAGGCCAGCAATAGCTTGATCAACTTCAGCTCGGAGTATGATTTTCAGATCTTCAACGTCCGACATGATGCTTCTCCATTTCTGCCGCCTGCTTCGCTTCGAACTCTTGTTCCAAAGCTTCAATCACCCGAACCACTAAAGGCTTTTCAAATCGCCAACCTAAACCATGCGGCAGTCCGAACCGCCTAAATCTTGCCCATTCTTTCCAGCCCGATACAAAAAGCTCTGACTCCAGGAGCGCGGGCACATCGCCCCGCTTAATCATCATTTTGCTGGTTTCATCCAGAGCCGAAGGTAGGATCTCCAGCTCGTCAGGCGCGAATGAAAGCCAGTCCGGATCATCCGCCGTGCAATCAGCCAAGGCCAACTGCGCGGCGGCCCTCAGTTTTTTTCCTCTTCCTCATCCAAGAGACTTTCGCGGAAAATGAATGATCCAATGTTGAGCGAAAGTTCACGCGCTTTATTCACTCGACCTACCCGGACGGCGACGAGCTCCGCGCCGGTTTCCACGGGCTCACCATCGACAAGGAAATTCGTGATCTTGGTAGCGCAGCGCCTGGTAAGTGCATGGAAGGAAGCGAAGGAGGATTCGTGTCCGATCAAGCCTTCGAAGGTTTCGAGATCAGGCCAGGTGATCTCAGCCTTTATTCTTTTTTCCGGCTCGAGCGGGACGCCCGGATCCTTCTCTTTCGGCGGGACTTTCCACTGATTCCATGCCAGGTCCGGTTCGTACTCCGTCACCTTCGCTGACGTCACTTTCTTCTGCGCTTTCTCCACCTTCATTCTCCTCGTAGGTTATTTCCGCGATCACGGTTTTTTTGCCGTGATCATTATGGGCCTCAATGATGCGGACGTTTTCAAAGGCGACGTCTGCATGCATGAGCTTGATGCCCTGGGGGTCAGCCGGGTTTTCACCCGGCCTAATTTCCAGCCGGTTCATGGATCAGACCGTGATGGTACGGCGCGCGATGCTGGGCATCTCGCTGCCGATCACGGTATAGGCGAAGTTGAACGTCTGGGGCCCGTTCATGGGCTTGTCAACCGTGAGGCTGTCGATGATCGCCGGCATGTATTCCATGACGTCGACCTGGCCGACCGTCGTGGTCTCTTTGCGGCCGAGGAAGAAGTCGAGGACGCCGACAGCAAGGGGCGCGTAGGTACAGACGCCGGCGCCGTTGTCGCTCACCAGCTTGAAGAACCTGCCGAGGATGAGGTCGGCATTGGCATCATCGGTGAAGTAGCCGTCGATATTGCCGGTGATCTCCGGCTTATCGCCTTCCTCATAGGATTTCGCGGGATCCGTCTGAACGGTATTCTCATACTTTTCCTTCGAGGCTCCCTGGGGGACGTTCGAGACGAAGCCGAGCTTTGTCATGGTAATGGGCATCGCCTTGTCGCCGGTGACGAGAGTCAGGGCCGGCTTGTTGTAGAAAACATCGTTCACTACCGACGTCGCGGGGAACGCCGAGGCCACCGCTTTCGCGGTGATCTTGAAGTACTTCTCCCCCGAGAGCGCCCCGGTGGTTACTTCAGCGCCGCGGGCTCCGAGATACAGGTAGTTTTTCGTTCCAGTAAAGCGATTCATTTGATCCTCCTATCCATAGATGCGGTCCAGCTGGACCGAGAGAATGATCGTGAGTGCGCCGACGAGCGGAGCACCTTGCGCCGGCAGAGAGAAATCGAAATCGATGACTTGAGCTTCAAAGACGACCCCGCCAGCGGTGGGATCAGCTTCGAATACATTGGCAATGGCATCCGCATAGACGCCCATCTGATCAGCGAGGGCGTCAGGCGATTCGGCTCGGAGCGCCATGATGAGCGCAACGCTCGCGATGTCTTCAAGCTGCTCATTTGCCCGACGAAGCGTATCGGGGACGACGAAGACCGTGTTGTATTCCTTCATGTTGAACGGATCCCGCCATCCTATGGAGAACGCTTTCACCGATGAAACGGTGATCAGATCGGCAGCCGCTTCTACCGCCAATTGTGTATTGAGCTTCGCCTCGAGGAAGGTTTTGATGTTTCTGTAGAGCTTCCATGCTTTCATTAGGCCAGCCCTCCAGGAGGAAAGTTATGATTCAGATACGCCTGATAGACCGCTTCCTTGATGCGCTTTGGCTCGCCACTGGCCTTCCATGACAGATACCCAGGCCGCATGAAAGGCTTGGGCCTTATCAGCACTTTGCGGCCGCGCCCGGCCAACATGCCCCGCTGCATTCCGCCTAGATAGTTGAGGTGTCCATTGATGTTTTTTCCCGGGCGGACGGCGAAACTTGCTTTGCGTCCTTTGTAGCGATAGAAGCCCATCGACTCTTTGGTTTCACCGCTGATCACATTCAGCACTTGGCCGGAGAGCTGCGTCTGCTTGATATGCTCAGCCAGGTTTAGCGCCCAGAGGGAAGTGATCCTGGCCGCCATCTTGAGAATCTGCGTATCGGTAAACTTGTCCAGGTCGCCGTTTTTGCGTTTCCTCAGAGTCATGGATATCATAGCAGCTGGCTCCTATAGGATTCGAAGACCTCTCGTACTGACTGTGGGAGGCCAAGCTCGTACTGAGAGGTTGTTGTCCCTTCCTGGCTTACCAGGCGCATGCCGGTGGTTCCTGATTCAAGCCGGCGCCGGTTGTAGCCGACGCATTCAACCGCGGCTAGTTCGAGATCCTCGGGGATGGTGCTGTATCCCAGCGTCCCTACTATTTTGATATTTCCGATTCCCCGGGAAAAAACGCCAGAGTAAAGGCGGATCATCCCGGTATCGGTAAGAACTTGGTAAGAGGTTGATGCAAGCTCAGTTTCGGCGCCGAAAACTCTCGAGCTGTCCACATAGATCTTGATCGCGGGAGAAGCAACAATAGGAAAGTCAGGCAGGATGAGCGTATTGGTTCCGCTTCCATCGATCCTGAGATCCGTATAAGCGCGGGCCTTAAGCAGGCGTCCGGAAATCCGGTTCGCCATCGCTGAGACCGCATCAATAAGGAACTCAACGGCTGCTTTATTATCATCGGATAAAAACCCTAGAGATGCTTTTACCCTGTCCCATGTGGTGAGCGCATTGACGCCGACTGCCATCTTGGCCTACCTCAGCTGGATGCAGCGCATCCAGGACACGGAGCCGACGCGCGCCGCGGCAGATCCGGCGCGGAAGTTGATCGAAGGGGTAAGGTCGCCGTCGGGCAGGCTCGCGGAGATCTGCGAGATCAGAACCGAGTCGTAGTAGAACTTGAGGATGGACCCATCCCAGGAGATCTCGAAGAGGTGCTCAACGTCCTTCGTAATCGCGGCCGATGCCACCCCGGTAAAGGTCTGAGCCCCGGCCTTGTATGCCTTCATCTCGATCGTGGCTGCGCCGTCGGTTTTGAGGAAAAAAACTCCGGCAACGTTCGTGGCGAGGACGCCATGAGCGACCGAGGTTTTCATGAGATCGGTCTTCAGCTCGCAAAGACCAACGAGGAGATCGAGATCCGTCGCCTCCGGGACTATGATCGCAGCGCCGAAGTAGACGGGCTTTCCTGATTCCAGTTTGAAGGCTTCTCCTCGAACCTGGATATTGAGACCGTCGTACTCGGCTGCGTCGGTCGTGAGTACGAGAGATTTTCCCGCTTCCTGAGCGACAGTGACCGCAGATGCGGCGCCAATCGCCGTGACAATGAGATCGGTCGGGCTGTTGGTGGTATCATCCGCCGGAAGGGGACCGTGCATCAGCCATTTACGCACATCGTTTCCGAAGGCATCGAACAGCCGATGCGGATAAACGCTATCGTTGAGGACGAAAGCGTCATTGATGAGATCATTTTTGATCATCGCTTTTCTCCTTGGCGTTCGCCGTGCTAGTAGAAGGCGGCGATGCCGACGCCGCCGGCTTTGCCTTTTCAGCAAAACCAGCAGCGAGCATTTCAGCGGCGATCGTATCGGGGAGATCTCGGAGGCCAGGCCCCCAGGATCCGTTAGCCGTCGCGATCGGCGTTTTCAATTTGACCAGCATCGCGCTATCCCTATGCGTGCATGGCCAGGATCTTGGCCGCCGCGGTGTTCCAGAGCTTGCCGTCGATGCGTTCGGCGAAATCCCAGTTGGTAGCGTGGGTGTCGACGTTCTCGGAAACCTTGAGCGCCAGATTGGGGTGACGTTCTCCGATCGCGTAGCCGGAGAAATTGACGAGGGCGAGGATCTTTGCGCTGTTCGTGATCGTCGGGATGTTCGGATCCCTGATGACCGGGCGGCCGAACATGAGCCGGAAGCGGCCGTTGTCCCTCTCCTCGAAGTAGTACTTCGGGGGAGTGCCGGCGTCATTGAGCGCTCGAAGGACCGCGGCGGTCGTGGAGTGTAGGATATACACGGGACCACGATAGGCGCCGGGATTCTTGGGATCGAAATCGTCGAGAACATCCCACTCCGAAGAGAGGGATTCATCGAATGCCTGAAGCTCAGCATACGTGATGGCCGAGGCGGAGGCCACGGTTTTGGTCGCGGCTTCCGTGAATATCCCCTTGGGCTCCCCGGTACCTGACCCGATGAAGAATTTTTCGTTTTCCGCTTTCGCCACCGCTACGGCGGCAAGCTTCTGGAAAGTCGCGAACCTGTCGAGAACGGTGTCTTCGGTCGCTTCCTCGGTGATGGAGTATCGGCCGCCGATCTTCACCAGGGTCATGTCGACGCTGGAGGGTTCTCCCTTGTCGGCATAGCTCCCGGTTTCGAGGATGATCGCGGCCTTGTTCTGAACGATATCGGCCGTGAACTTGAGAACGCCGGCGCCGGCGCCATAGATCTGAGCGCCCCAGCGTCTCGCGACGCTGTAGAAGTTCAGGTTGGAGAGAAAGTCCGGCATCGTGGCGGTCGGGATACCGAATCCGTCCGTGGTCTTGATGATCGCGGCGGAGTCTCTCGGCATACCCTTTACCAGGTTCTTACCGCAGAGCGCGGAAACAAACCATTCGGGGAATTTGTCGTCCTTGACCTGTGCCTCCAGGGCGCGGCCCGCGGGGACGAGCTTGAGGATCGCCGGAGCGATTTTCTCAGCGAGCATCTGGACAACCTTGTCGTCGTTCAGATCGAGGCCGGATGCTCCGGCCTGGGGAGCCGCGGGATTCGCGGGGGTGGTCTGGGTTGGTTTTTCTTCCATGACCTTCTCCTTGTTTTCAGGCGCGGAAGGCGCAGCCTGAGGATTTGCCAGGAGCGCCAACGGCGCCCTTCTGAAACCATATTTCTCAATGTCCGCACAGGCGGCAGCCTGGGCGGTCTCATTGATACCTTTCGCAAAGCCGTATTCGACGGCCTGATCAGCGGAGATCCATGTCTCATCCGCCATCATTTGGAGGATCTTGTCTTTTTCGAGATTGGAGCTTTCAACGTAGAGGTTGACGACATCTTCTTTCATCTGATCCATGGTGTTGGCCATCTTCCGCAGGTCTTCGGCGGTCCCTACGGTGAACGTCCAGGGATCATGGATCATGAAGAAAGCTCCCCGGTCCATGACGAGCTCGTGCCCAGCGAGAGCGACGACTGAAGCCATGGATGCGGCAAGCCCTACAACTTCCACAGAGAGCTTTTCCTTATAGCGGGAAAGGATGTTGTAGATTGCCCATCCATCGTTGATGTACCCTCCGGGGGAATTGATTAGGAGCTTGATGGCTTTCTTATCCTTGATCGCATCCACCTTCGTTTTGAAATCTTCGACGCTCTGGCCCCATCCCCCTATCTCATCGAAAAGGGTTATTTCGGTGGCATCGTCGGCCAGGTCGACAACCTTGAACCATGGTCTATTGGATCTCTCTCTCATTTTTCTGGCTCCTTTTTGATGTTCACTCCCTCCGTATTCATCTGCCGGTAATGCTCGTCGCCGCCTGCATATGGATTGACGTCTTCCTTCGCGCGGGCTTCATTCGGGGAGTAAATACCGTTTTGAATGGCGAGCTGATAGGCTTGGTATCGCTCGAGGGTCTTCCCGCGCATGAGGGCATCGACAACGTGTTTCCAGTAGTAGTAAGGACGATCCTGTTTCGGCAGGAGCTGTTGCGCACAATTCTTTTCCCATCGAACGAAGTGCGGCATCATGGTGTATTCGAGGAATTCGCTTGCCTGCTCTTCAATATTGGAGAAGGTGGCTCGCTCGAGCGAGTAAACCATATGAGGCGGCATTCTAAAGACACGGCAGATCTCAATAACTTGTTCTCGCCGGGCTTCTATCAACTGCGAATCAGCGGCATTATTTCCTACCTGCTGAAGTTTCATGTCTTCTTCGAGCAGGGCAAACTTGTGAGAGTTCTTTACACCTCTAAAATTGTTCTTAAAGCTGGCCTCAATCCGCTTCGCGGCATCGTCTTTAAGTGTTTTGGGATGGATTAAAATAGTTGCCGGCGTCGCTCCGTTGGCATAATAGGCCGCCGCATATTCCTGCTGTCCAATAGCTAGGCCAAGAGCATCTCTTGCGCGAGCAACAAGGGAATCCCCACCGATCCCGTCACCATTAAGTGATGGCCCCGGCAGATGGAAGATCACATCCCGGCTTAACTCTTTTCCATCAACTACATAGCGAATATGCCCTGCGGTATCCATGAAAACATTTGTGAGGCGATAGGGATGGATTCTATGCAGTGCGTATATTGTGCCGGAAAGCGATTTTTCTTTCTCGGCGATGCCATTGCCCGAAAGTAGATAGTCTACGGTAAGCGCCTGGCGGAACTGATCCGCAGTCTGATACTCGTTTGGAGCATCAAAAAGGAGGCGATATTCGTCGCGCCATTCGGCTACTTCATACGTTCCCTTAAACGTCCGCATCAATTTATAGGGCAACATTCCAGCGGTTTCAGAGATCGCGCGAACACAAGCCAAAACGGCGGGGATTTTCAATACTTCATCAACGGTTACTCTCGTTCCTGAGGTTGAGATTCCCCAAAGACTCAAGAGGGTGATCGTTGGCTGATTCTGCTCGGTGACTCGTTTGCCAAAGATCTCTCGCAGAGATCCTATAAGCCCGGGGCGGGGAAGTTCGCGTTCTTTCATAAGCTGATGATCCCCCTTGTTTCATAGATGGATGGGCCATCAGTCTGTCCGGCGACAGTAGCTCGTCCCATGGCCATAATCATTGCTACAATGCCATCAATTCTTTTCCCGCTCGTCTCGCGCCGCGGCTTCATCGGCATGATATTTCCCTGGCGATCCGCTTTGACTTCGGTACAGGACATCATCCAGCGGGCAATTGGATTATTCCCATGGGAAAATTCGCCTTTGAGAATCGTTCTTTCCCAGATATCTGAATAAATCGACATGGGGTTATAGCGCTGTGCGGTGGACACCATAGTGAATTCTGTCCCAAGATGAGCGACGACTTCGCCAGCCTTGAAGGGGTCGTAGGCAATTTCATCAATAAGGTATTTGTTGCCAAGATTCCGGATCTCTTGCTCGATATAATCGAAGTCAACGGAATCTCCATCGGTAGGGATCAATAAGCCCATCCGAGCCCATTCCGTATAAGGGACCTTATCCTGGCGCTCGCGTTTCAGAAGGTTCTCCATGGGCATAAAGAATCTCCAAAAGCCCTTCCATTTTTCGTCCGGTGATTCTGGTTTGAATGCAGCTCCAATCGCTGTTAGGTCTGTATTCGTCGAAAGATCAAGCCCAAGGGTGCAGTGGCGCCCCGCCAGTGCTTCTTCATCGACGGGATCCGCACATGCCATCCACTTATCGTCAGTAATCCACCGAGAGAAGGACTGGGACCATATATTGAAATTCTTGGTCTTCACATCTCGCGCTTTCGCGGGGGCGGCGAGGGCAATCGATACGCGGGTTTCGAGCTGGGAAGGATATACAGAGACTCCTAAGTTTGGATTTGCCTTAATCCATACGGCGGGGTTAGCAAAATCATCGTCTTCATCCAGCGTGTAGATCAGTGCGAAGCAATCTTCCGGGATAGGCTGCAACGTCCGCTCGAGGATTCCAACAGCTAATGGTCTCTCTACTTGGTAACAAGGGCCATCAAAGTTACTTCCGGCTGTCGTGAGAATGAGCGTAAGAGGCTGTAAACGAGCCATCATGCCCGATTCAAGCACATCGAGGATCTCGCTTGTTTGATGTGCATGGTATTCATCGATTATGGCGGCCGATGGGTTGAGTCCGTCTTCGGTTTTTGAGTCTTGCCCGAGGGGCCTCATGCGGCTTGACCAGTCAGATACCGACCGCCCTCGCGCGTCCATGGTGGTCTTTACGATGTACTGTTTTGATTCATACGTCTTCGCTTTCGACTTAAGGACGGGATGCCGCTCTATCTGGAGCCTGGCGATCCTCCAGGCGAGCGCCGCCTGCTCCTGCTTCGTAGCGCCATAATAAATCTGACACCCAGGATCTTCCGGGCGATCAGCCCAGAAGATTTTATTTGCGATGCCGGCAGCCAGTGTTGTCTTCGCATTCTTGCGGGCGACCTCGAGATAGGAATGTCTGAACCTCCTGGTACCATCTTCTCTGAGCCAGCCAAAGAGTTGTCCGACGAAGAACTTCTCCCAAAGCTCGAGTTTTATCCTATTATCACGGCCTCCCATCGTAGACGCTGCGGGACCTTCAACGTGCCTAAGTTGCTCAATAAAGGCGATTGCATGGTCTGCTCGCACGGCATCAAAATGATAAGGAAAATCGGGAGTGTTTTGGCGGAGCAGATCGTTGAGATGTCGCTGAGCGGCCAGCTTTACCAGCTTGCATGCGACGATCTCTCCCAATAGAACCTGTTCGGCATACGATACTTCGGGCCGAATGGTGAGCGCTGCCATCATGAGCACCGCCAGGATGAATCCATTATTTCGCCTCAAGGAGTTTCTCCATTTCGTCTTTCTCATTTGGAGGTTCACGGGGAATATCCATCCTGCTTCGAGATGCTGGAGAGAGTCCAAACTCTTTTAGGAGAGACGAATATCGTTCAAACGATGCACGCATGGCGGCATATTCTGGGATCGTCTGAGAATTTTGACCGGCTAAGTATTTGGCGTAGGATATTTTTTTCCGGGATCCATCAAGGGAAACAACATGTGTGATTGCATCTTTGAGTTCGCGATAAATTCCATACTGCTCACAAAGAATTTCTAAGGAATAAAGATCAAGCTTCGCGAGCATCTTGAGGGAGACAAGTTCAGCTGCAGTTTCTCTCCACATTTTCTTGCCCCAGCTGTTGAGATGGGAAGGAGGTTTGGGAGAAGTGGACATAGTGGTCGGTTTTGGCTCGTTTTTTGGGGCTTCATTGTTGCGAAAAGTACCTCTCATAATCTTCAACTGGGTAGGGACGCGCGGCTTAGCCATGGGCTACCCCCTTACCCTGTGAATCCGTAGAGTGCGAGTCTCGGTAAACGCTGCGGTTTACGTCCAAACCTCCCAAAGATTGAATACCCCCTCCCCCTGAGGCGCGAGCGTGTCCATATCCACCATCTTCGCGGTTTGTTTTACGTGAATGTTCGGATCTTAGGCGTGGAATCAGTGTGTATTTGCGGTGATCGGGCTCGATTCGTGGGTTATATCGGGGATTATGATCGATATCGTACTGGGGCCACAGGTCAGGAGAGATGCCGGCATTCCTCAATACTTCAATTCGTATCTTATGCCACTCTCTACCGTATCCGCGGGCTGTTGAAGATGGGCGATTATCAAGCGCACGCTTGAATCCGCGATGGTCGGCATGGACATCACAGAAACCTGAAGCATCGTGCGTCAGGTTCGGGCAGTAGGGGATCCTGCATTGTCTCGCCGACTTAAAGGGCACTCATCCTCCGAAGCGCCGCCAAAACAAAAAGGGCGGCACAGCCCAGCTCGAAGCATTACTTCGAGCCGAACCGCACCGCCCGATTATCGGTTAAGTGCAGATCAGACTGCTATTTCCTGGGTTCCATCTGCCGCCCGTTTATCGGTTAGGCTGACTTCCCTCTACCTTTTCACTATTTGCATAGTACTTATCATTTGTCAAGTAGTTTCCTTTTAACCGTGATTTAATTGTGGAATAGGAAATTATTTTCCCGCCTCGAATATGGATGTGAAGTTCTCCATACTCGATTCCAAGCAACTCATCACCAATATCCTTGAGGTCATCGCTAGATGCTTTCATTGTACTGTCTCCAACCTTGATTCTTGAGGAACAATCAAGTTTTTCGCGAACTTGATTGATTCATAGACCCTGCCTCCCGCCTTCAATCCGTCTGCCAATACTTTGAATGCATGGTGGTTTTCATCATTAAGCACTTCATTGAGTAGTGGTGCTTCAGGAGCCTTTGATCCCTGGGTGGGATATGTGTTCTGGCTCTGTGGTTTCCAGAGAAATTCTTCGACCCATGAGTCATATTGCAGTAACCCTTTTTTCAGCAACCCTGCCGGATTCCTTGCGCTTATTGATTTCTTGATGCAGAAGGATATGAATCCAATACCAAGCCGACTATCAGCAATCTTTTCAGAGAAAGCCTTTATGTCCTTGGGTGAGAAATGGGAAGGGAAGGGTGCTGTCTTTATCCTCTCAGCTATTTCAAGAAAAGTAACAGGCAAGCAGGCAGGCTCTTCAACTGCTGCAGCCGGTTCCTCGCGCGCGGGTTCTATCTCAGTATGTATGCATGTTGCTTCTTTTATTACTTCTTCATTTGCTATGCTTTGCTTTGTATCTTTTCTCTCTGGATTATTAGCATTATTCCCCGGAGAATTATCATTACTCCGTGGAGTTGTTGCCACTTCGCTATATTTTCCTCTTTTCCTTTCCCTTTCAGCCTTCACTGATTTATAGTTTTCCTCTGTCCTATCGGTCCAGATAATCCCATCAACATAGTAGACGAGATCGATGTCAGGGTCAGAAAGAAAGGCAAGAAATTTCTCAAGCTCTTCAAGATTGAACCCGAGTTCCTGGGCAACAGCTAGTCGGTTGATCTTTCGAACCAGATCAAGGTGAGCTTCTGGGGCTTGCGAGATGAGCTCATTCAACATCCAGAACTGGCCGTATCCTGTTGCTCCATACTGAGCTCGAAGGGCCTTCATTTTTGGGTGGTTTCGGGCATCGTTGTCATGTGAAAAATACGGCAAATCGTTTTTCATAAGACCTTCCTACAAGCAAACATCACCGTTTCTCTCCTGAGTAATCCGGAAGCAGAGCAGGCATCTTACCTGTCTTGTATGCAATCTCGAGTTGCGGAATCATGATTTCGGCGACAGTCGCCCCGCCGGGCAGGACGAAAAAGGGAAGAAACTCTTGCTCATAGCTTACGATCTCTGAGGCTACAGCTTCGAATTTCGCTTTGATGACAAGCGCAAGGGCGCGCCATACGCGACGCATTTCAGCTTCCCATGCTTCATTGACGGAATTGCCCTTCCGTGCGCGCCCTGTGGCTGTGGTCCTAAACTCCTGGCTTTCTGGGTTGGGGAGCGGAAGAACAAATCGAACATGCTTGCCGTTTGCGATGAACATAATGACGGCCTTTCCTGCTCTTTCAACAATGCCGAATTCATCGGCGGCACCGTAGCGAATAACGGTATTGCGGATCTCGGCCTGAGACCTGTCCACCAGAACACTTGTACCTTCGGCATATTTAGGCATCCGCAGCCTCTGTTTCTTCCACTATGTAAGCGGAGCAAAGGGTATGATCGTCATCAGTACAGCCGCAAACGCTGCAGGTCCCGGGCTTTGGCCTGTCATGGCATTCAATCATGGCAATAGCGACAGCCGCCACATGAGTAAGTTCCTTTCGGTACTGTGTCCAGTTTCCTGTTGATTCATACCCGCCAAAATGCGCTTCACAGACAGCTCTGCAAACCTCACCGACTTCTTCGCCCAGGATGGCCAGCCACTCTGCAGGATGATGATCCTGTTCGCCCCACTTTTCATCTTGGCGCTTTCGTTCAGCAATGACGTCCTCGATCGCTTTCTGCATGAAAGGATTTAAGGATTCAGGCATCTTGTTCCTCCTCAAAATGGGATGTCGTCATCACCCGGCGCCCCGCCGGCACCTTCGGGCTGCGTCAAGGCAGGGTTCTCTCGAGGGAACCATGCCTCAATGTAGTAAAGGGGGAACTTGCCGCCTTCAACATACTTTTCATTCTTTACGAGCCGGCAATAAAGCTTTTGCCCTGCCGGCAGGTTGATGCCGATATCGCTCTCAATTTCCCCGGAGACCGAAACTATCTTTACCCCGTTCTCTTCTTTCGTCTTTTTCCACAGCGATCCCATGCGCACAACAAACCTCCTAAAATGATGCTATCTCAGCTTTACCGAATCCATTTCAAAACGATTTTTGAACCATGGAAGTGCGGCATCGATCGCTTCCTGACGTGAAAAGGTAGCAAAATCAGGACCGTGAACACGTAAAGGATAAAATCCACCTCCTGCCCCTCGCTGCGGAATAGAATATTTGATTCCCCATAGCCAAATACCATTTTCAATGTTCCTGAGAGAGATCGTTCCATATTGGAATGCAACCTCTTCAACTGGAAATTTGAGGTCAAGGCTGAATGGATCTTCTGCAGCGAGGGTTTCTTTTGAAACCTTTTCCCTTATGTTCAGTTCGAGCTGATTACTCATGCAATGATGGCAATATCGCTGATTTTCTCTGCCAACCAGGCTTTGATGGCTTGGATGGTCACGCTCCGCCACTTCCCTCCGTCAGCTTCAAACAGTGCGCATGATGGATTCTTCCCGTCTTCATCGGTTTGGATCCTGAAAAGGAATTCCGATTCCACCTGATCGAGATCCCTGAAGGTCCTGAAAGGTTTGAGATTGACGATGATCGGTGCTGTTTCATTTTTCTTGACTGCCCCGGATACTCCTGTTCGAATGGTGGCTGATTGACTTATTCCATCGTCAAGGGTTTCGATTATTGTGCCCGAGGAAAGTTTTGATGTGTAGGCTATGACCTTTTCGAGATCCAAAGTCGACTTAAACATGGATCTGAGCCTGATCACAAATTCCTCAACGACCATGTATTTCCCGAAGGGGTATTCTTGCAGCTTCTCGTCAACTCTTGCCGTAGCGAAGCCATCTCTCTGCCGATCGAGTCCACAAAGCTTTGAGATCAACTTCACGGTTTTCGTGTCGACAATATGAAGCATGAGGTCCGGCTTCTGGACCGAATCGACATTCTTCTCGAGGTAGTCGATCAGCCCTGTAAGCGTGCAGATCCCTATAGGCTCTGGCCTCGGAGCGAAGTAGATAGGATTCATGTGCTGCCGGGAGAACGTGAGCCCATCAATTTCCTTGGTTGCTCCCTCGTCTCGCAGCTCTACGATTTTCTCGATTACGCTTTTATCCATTGCATCCTCCTTGGTTAATGGATTTCGATGGTTTTCTTCCCTGCCTGTAAGTCTTCGATGCCAGGGAGAATCTGCTGCCGCGGATCATCAGGATATGCGACCAGGACTTCACCTTCCTTCTCGAAGAAGATGAATGACTCGTGATCCTGGACAGTCGGTAGCTTCGCTTCGACATGGACCTGCGAGGTTGCATTCCTTCTGGATTTGTCGGGCTTTACCTTGATCTTGATGACGATCTCGCGGATTGCGTCCGGCCTCGTGTTGGGATCAGCGATGTTCGCCACTACCCGTTTCCATTGTTCCTGAAATAGATCTATGAGCGCTCCACCATTGATGGTCGCAAGATCTACTTCACCGATCTGCCTATTCATTGCCATCGATCCCTCCTTCCTTTGTTCATGAACGTTTATGCTTCTTCCGCAGCAGGATATTCCGTCACGTGCCGCGAATTAGCTTCCTTTATCCTTTGAGGAAGATGCAGGTGCGGGGCGTATACCGCCAGGTATTCCTCAAGATGCTGATCGTCGACCTTACACCACTCGTCGATCGTGTCCGCGCGCCAGATTTTCCGGCCGGATCCCCATCCGTCCGGAATTCCGCCCCGCGGCTGCATAGCGAGAGAGTTTCTTGTCGCACTTAATGAGACACCGCCAGGGATAGATCCAAACTTTCTTACATGCGCCTGCTCGAGGGTGTAAAAACGCTGGCAAGCTCCCGTGAGGGCGTCCCTTAGCAGCTTTTCGATGACTTCGAGCTGGGGTAATTGAAGCGCAATACCTGGCAGCATTGGGGTTGCAGGTGTCAAATCTCTTGGGACGATGTGTTCGTTTTTCATAGAGCTTTCAATGTCCTTGTTTCGAAATGACCGACAAGCCTTGGCTCTGATCTCATGATCAATCGCGCATATCTGCTCGCATAATCGTTATTCAACTTGTATTCGGAAGGATCATGATCAGTCCCTTCGAACGCATAGCGAATTTCTTCAAAGAGTGCCGCAACGCCTCGATGGATTCCTCGCGCCATATCATCGAAAGCGAGACAGACCAAGTTCCTATAAACATGTGGATTCTTCTTGTGGAAATCGGCGAACCTCTCGTCGATCGTCGCCCCGCGGCCTGGAAGATTGGGGAAAAGCTCAAGTTGAGGCTCATCATGAACTACAAAGTCGGGGACTCCCATGGACTCCTTGGAGCCTATGATCTGATAAGGGACTTGCCTCATTTTTTCACCTCACATCCGGCGCAATAGGTGTCATTAGCTTCTGGGCAGCGCTTAGCGTCCTCACATGGGAGTTTCTCTAGGTATTTTCCCTTGTATTCTTTGACAGGTATCCATTTGCCATCATCCTTGATGTAGCCATCGCCGGCTAAGAGCTTCTCGATGCATCGCCTTAAAAGGCCATTGGCCATATTCAGAACCTCCCGGAGTTGTAGCCAAGCCGATGGGTTATAAGCCCTGGGAGAAGCGAGGCTGAGGATGGCGTTGGTTTCTTGTGCTTCACGGGTGGGAATTGTGTCACCGTGTGGCCTTTGTATGGCATTTCCTGTTCTACGCATCTTCGTACCTCCGCTTGGCGTTTTGAGGAATATGCGTTCAATTCGGCATAAATCTCCGTCAAGGTTTCGATTCTGATACCGTCGATCCATGCAACAGTTGCTTGGAACAGCTCCTCCGAGGGTTGAGGCAAAGTCACAATCTCTATATGTACTCCCGGATTTTCTTCAGGAAGGGCATAGCGCTTGATTGACTGTATCCGGACGACCTGATCTTCATCGATCCAAGCATTCGCCTGGGTGAGAGCTTCCTGGGTTAAGGTCTCAAGATTGTCGATGAAGCACGCCCTCGCTCGCATGAATCTGACCGCGTCCTTCTTGGGGCGAGCGAAAAGAAACTGCAGGTTGAGCTCGAGACACTCCGCTAGCGGGGCGCGTCTCACGCGAGAGACAGCGGCAATGACGAGGCTCTTCCAAGAGCCGGCAAGAGGATCTCCGCTGGCGAAGAAGCCTTCTCTCGGAACCACGGCACTCATTCCTCGAACCCCACTCGAAACGCTTCTGGAATATCTAAACCTTCCTCATAGAGACCCTTCCAGCATTCCTCGCCGCATCCAATGACAAGTTCCCGCTCATGCCCCAGAACATAGGAGTACTCCTGAAGACGCTCACACCAGTCGATCCAGGAGAGCGTCTCCTTGTCCTGGCCGACAAAGCTATGAAGCGTCTTCTCGAGCCGTTCGATACGATCCCACTCAGCCGCAATGAGGGCCCCTGCCTTTTCTAGTTCGCGCTTCCTGCCGCTTAAGTACTCTCCCTGTACCGGCTTCCACCAGGAAGAGCTCCAGGAAGCGGGGAAGAGAACTCCACCGCGGAGATCCTGGAAGAGCAGGGTGACACCTTCTCCTTCCGGGTAGGCATAGGCAGAAGCCGCTTGGGCGAGCTCCCCATTCCGGTGTTCATCATCGTGATTGGGAAGGAATCCTTCATCCTCGATCTGTCTTTGTCGTTCAGCGGTGATTGCCTGCAGTCCCGTGGTTGGATGCATGGTTGTTTCCTCTCTTCTTAGCAATTCCATATTCATTGGAGCGCCTCCGCGAAAGCGAGGGCGGATCCCCGGTCAGGGAATTCGTGTCCAAGGATCATTCCATTCTGCACATAGGTGACGAGCGTAGACCCATCAGGATCGGATAGATGGACCGTCTGATGCGTCGCGTCCTTGAATTCCTTCTCATGGCGCTTAAGAGAGCAAATTCCGAGGGAGGCCATGGCAATGGAGAGAAGGGCGATGAAAATGATTTCTCCGACGAAAGCGCAATTCTTCTTGATCCAGAGCCCTGCATCGCGACGTTTCCACTTTGTCCTGGTCATAGAGCGCTCCGTTCTGAGGTTTTAATGACATTGTGCCAGGCTTTTTTCTTAATAGAGAAAGCGTGCCCCGCCCGTGGCGCCGCGGCACGCTGATACAGCGATTCACTTCTTATTGAGACTAAGCCAATTCGTCCTGATCCCGAGGAAGGCCGTGCATGCGATCCCTGATGTCGTATTTCAGCCTTTGGTGCTTCATAGAATTCATGCTGGCGAGCCCTACACCCAAAAGGGCGGCCAACATAGCCAGAAAGGTGATATGCATAATTGGCTTGAATTTCGAAGCCGTGTTTATGGCGACCAGAGGCGAAGCGAGGATCCGCGCGAAGAAGGGCGGACGGGGCTCTGAGAAGAAAAGAGTGTTTTCCACCGGCATCGATGCCTTTGCCGGCGCCGAGAGGAGCGCGGGCATGGCACTTTCGATAGTCGGCAGCGGGGCGGCCAGGGGACCGGCTGTCGCGGGAATGGCGATGAACATCAGCAGTGCCAACGCCAAAATGAAGAGAACGGACTTCTTCACTTTTTAAACCTCCAATGTTGAACATGAAAAACGCCAACGGCGTTTTATTACCCAGGGTGCTTCCACATGGAGTGCCGGGGCTGGTTCCGAATTGCGTTACGGATTGTTCAACAGCCCCTTCCGCGATTATCTCAATGGCGCCTCCTTGGGATTTGATTGAAAAAGCCCTCCTGCAGGAGTACTCTCGAAGTACGACCAACAATTTCTTCCCGGAGGAGGGAAAAATGATCCAAAAAGGTGAAAATGCAGAACAGAATCGAAGAAGCGGTATTAGTCTAACGATTGAGATCTTGAAGACACAACCTGAACTGCTAATCCATGCTCTAGATGGAAAAGTAATTGCGAAGGTTGTAACCGAAATGTCTGATTCGCTCATCGCCTATGTCCTTGAGGGTAAGTCTTCTACTTCTCAGTAGTCGTCGGGGTGATTACCAGGACTGTTTGCCCGGTTTTGGTTTTCGATATATCGTCATACGCTTCAGGAGTGACGCTCACGACGCGATAGCCGAGCCCCCCAAGGGCCACGATGATCCGCAGTAAGTCTTCGTTTTTCATGAGAGGTTCTCCTTTCGTGAGTATTGGAAACGCCAACGGCGTTTGTTTTGCTGCTGAAAGAGGAGGTAGATACATCAAGACTGGGTGATAGCTCATTTGGATTGAGTCTCCGAGGATTCTTGATTGATGTTAGAAGGCTTTATATCGGGAATTAGGACCAGGTTATCACCATCGCGGTACATGGCTAGCTTCTGGCCAGCTTGGAATCCAGTGTCTTCGAGATACTCGTTAGGGATAGTGATGCTATGGCCTCGATCGCTTGATTTACGAATTCTATATTTGCGTAAAAGTATCATTTGTCTTTCCATAATCACATTATGTATCTATATAGAGACAATGTCAACAACAAAATGTATATACAAAGATATATTTCTATTTATAATTGCGAGATGGACTTTTTTGAACGAGTAAAGGAAGAAGTGCGAAAATCAGCAACAACTATTGAGTATGTAGTTGGAAAAGCTGGATTGAAGAGAGGGAGCTACAATACATTACGAAGAGAGAATAGGCTCCCACGAGCAAACGAAGCCTTGATAATCGCAAAAGAGCTTGGTACCACCGTTGAATATCTTTTGACTGGAGATAAAGCACTAGAAGAGACTTCTCATCTCATGGTAGGCGAGCAAAGCTTCACTTATCGCGCATCAGACGGAAAGGAAATCAGCCTAGACGGTGAACTTGTTCTGATCCCCATCTATTCTCAGAAAGTTGCTGCCGGCATGGGACAGGCCATGATCGATGATATTGAAGTCGTTGGCCATCTTCCTTTTCTTACAAGGATGCTCCGAGGGACACAACCTGATGGCGCCAGAGCTCTTGAAGTCCGGGGCGACTCGATGACCGGCGTCAATATTTTCGATGGCGATATGGTTGTATTTGTTCCCGGATCGATACGTGGAGACGGGATCTATGTTCTAGCGGTTGGAGATGAACTGATTGTTAAGCGGGTTGAGTTTGATCCTGTCTCTAGAAAAATTCGCATCATGTCAGAAAATCCTCGATATCAAGACAGGGTAGAGTCGGCTGATGGCCAGACGGTAAGGGTGGTAGGAAAAGTTTACGGCTGGGTGCATGCGCATCCGTATTGAAAATTTGAGAATGGGGGATATCATGAAGAAACTCGCAATCGCATTGGTCGTTTTTATCACTATTGCTGGTGTAGATGCACAAGACCAACCATCTCAAAAGCCTGCAGCAATTACTCAATTTGATCAAGTATCATTACAGAAGGGAACTTTAACTATTAAAGAAATGGTGCGCTTCGAAAGTTTTAATGAAGCTCAAGTAAAATCTGAAATAGGTATAATTACCGACATTATTTCTGGTTTGAAATATTATGCGCTCAGGCTTTCATCTGATTATTACATTTCAAAGTATGATTCTGGAACAGCAATAGGTGTCTTGGATGCAAAGGAAATCGACAGTGCAATAAATGCCCTAACATTTATGGTTCAAAAAAGCAACAAAACGGACAATACCGCCCCCTATACAGAAGTCAAATATAAGAGCAATGGAGATCCAGAATTTGGCTATTATGTTTCAGGCGATAAAGTTCGTGCATGGTTTGAGATAAACAACAAGAAAACTCTGTATTTTGACGTAGCCGAACTTCAAAACTTGAAGTCTTTTTTTGAAAGAGCAAAACAAAAGATTATAGACCTCGGTGGTAATCAGTTTTAATGAGCATATTGAACCCATTAATTTGGAGGTGATTTTATGGCAAAGACAAGTGGATTGAAACCAGGACAGGAAGCTCCAGCATCCGGACAGTACACTACTATCGGACCAAAAGGCGGGAAGGGTAACGAAATTACTGTCTCGAAGGGTGAGACCCTACCACCAACGCCGAAGAAGGGTTCGACATTCACCCTGACCGATCCAAGCAAAAATAAATCAGGAAAAGCATAACATCTTGTCTGATGAGAATGACGCCCCGCCCCGCCCCGCCCCGCTGGCGATTTTAAAAGAGTGATTGCTCTGATGACCAAAGAAGAAATCTCGAAACTTGACAAAGAGATCGAGATGGATCTCGATACGAAGTTCAGGGTTGAGGAAATCCCTCCCGAGGTCCCCGATGAGCATGACGCCCCGCGCTGGGCATTTCACTCAACAAAGCCGCCTGAGCTAAGAGTTGATGTCAAACTAAAGCAGAGGGAGGCGCATGATATGTATATCAACGATGGCGATGAGGATAGAGATCTTGCTTGTAGTAATCTTCAAGAACGTTTCAAGAGGAGATTTCCTGGACTATTGTTGATTTGGGATGAAGCCAACAAGAATACAACCCAGGAATGGCAGAAGTTTGCTCTTAAGAATGAAGCGTCTGGGCAGAAGATTCGGCTCGTCTTAGTGACAAACGAAGCCTTCGAAGACGATGAGATGGGATCATTCCTGATCCAGTTTGAAGATAACCTCGAGGAGTATACGAAGAAGAGCTCGGAAACTTTGAGGTTCAAGATGGGAAGATTTGAGAAATAATTATTAAAGCTTAACGGAGGAGACATGCCCAACCAGGTTCTTAATTCAACACATGATGGTGTACTTAGGATAGGTGAGCTTGAACTTGATTGCCATGTCCTTGAAGATGGTAGCAGAGTATTTTCATCAAAAGATCTACTGATTGCTTTTAATCTTAAAAGCACCCAAAAAGACCAGCCCCGCGTTTTAGCCCTTTTCCTTGATAGAATTAAGTTTTATTCTTTCGGAAATAATGAATTAGCCAGCCCCTTGCTTGAGCCAATCAGATTTATAGTAAAAGGGCGTGGTGGCACTCCTAGAAAAGGCTATGCTGCTGAACTTATTCCAGAAATATGTAATGCATTACTACAACAAGCTAGTACTATGCACCTCCCAATAGATCTTCGAGCAGCTGCTGATAGAAGCCGATTATTGCTGAATAGTTTTGCTAAAGTGGGCATCATTGCTCTTGTTGATGAAGCAACAGGTTATCAAGAGGTTCGAGACAGAGATGCTCTTCGTGAAATACTAGATAAATATCTCAGACCAGAAGATTCTGCATGGGCGAAGAGATTTCCTGATGAATTTTATAAGGAACTATTCAGATTGAAGAGTTGGGATTGGAAGGGAATGAAAGTAAATCGGCCAAGCATTGTTGGCCATTATACAAACGAAATTGTGTATAACAGATTAGCGCCTGGAATTTTGTCCGAACTCCGGCGGTTGAATCCACCAGATGAAACTGGAAAAAGAAGGGTGAAGCATCACCAATGGTTGACAGATGATATTGGGCATCCTGCGCTTAATAAGCATATATTTGCTGTATTGGCTTTGATGAGAATTTCTAATACATGGGATCAATTTAATAGGACATTAACAAAAGCTTTCCCTGCAATAGGGGAGCAAGGCATCCTACCTTTTGACGAGGAAGAATAGCTCACTATTCATTCATCAAGTATGCTCTTTTTTTTAGGATGACTATCACTCTTTATGAATTCTTTATTGGTTTTCTTGAGTTCGGAACGGATCTTCTTGATATCCTCAGCTGGTGGAAGATTCTCAGGCATTGTTCCGCCAATGCTTTTTATTGAATCTCGAACCTTTTGCCCTACAGTGAGCGCGGTAGCCTCCAAGGCTTTCTGCCCAGTAACGCCATCTCTACGGACCTTTGCCTCAGTCTGTGTGATCCTGAATATATTTGCGCCGAGCTCTTCCGCGCCCATGAAGTCAAGCGGGGATCGATCGTTCGGAAGATGCTTGCGCCTTTTTATATCGGGAAGAAGCATATTATAGAGCCCCTGGTATCCCTTACTTTGGAAATAAGCATAATTCTCAAGGCCGGCGCCTTTGGCAGCTTTGCTAAGGCTTCTTTCATGATCAGATACATCATCTCGAAGGACAACCCTTTCGATGTCCTCGTGGTCTTTAATGTACTCTTGGAAGAATTCTGCAAGAGAAGCAAAATAAGCTTGAGCTCTCGCCACTTGAGGCTTTTTGGTATCAGCATTCATCGATACCAGGTAACAGGCGAACCTAGATAGCTTTAAATCTTTTATGCGTTTGCCATTGACTTCATGATACTCTTCTTTGAAATGTTCCGTGATATCGATGCTGAGAGAGGTCATGACCTGGATAGCTTTCTGTATAGGCTTCGCTGTTGGTGAGTACTCAGTGTATCCAAGGCAGAGGAGAAAATCGCTTGCAAGCCAATAAAGCATCCCGTTTTGCCGAGCTCGATCTTCTATTGTGGGCCTACCATTGGAAAAGTCAAAAAGATCAAGATCTGTAGCGTCTGACATCGGGATCCTCCGTTCTATTATCGCCTTCATCCTACCGGTGAGAGTGATTCCAGTCAATCAGAATCGATCTTCGTTATGGCGTTCGAGTCCCATCCCAGAACTTATTGAACGCGCCCCGCTGATCTGTCAGCTGCATCAAACGCTCTATCATATGCGGCCGATCATAATGGATCGTCATTTCTTCATCCTTGTGCCCAATTGCCTCCTGCAATGTTTTTTCTGAAAGAAGCATCCTCATACGGGTGTTGAAGGTGTATCGCATTGCATGAGGTGTCATCCGGCGCCCCGCAAGACTGATCTCCGCCTGGCGAAGCCCCGCTGCCCAGCGCCGGCCGAGTGTTTCTTTACGGATTGGTTCCCCGCGATGAAGGAAAAGAAAGCTTTCGCGGGGCGGTACGGTAGCCAGGAACATATCCAGAATCTTTATCGTTTTCTCCGTCAAGACAACTGCTCTGACACGCAGATCTTCTTTGGTGGCCTTTTTGAGGCCGACGATCTTCTGTTTGGAACTGAGTGCCTTATCAACAATGAGCCCATAGAACATTTCGCCATTGGGGAGCTTCCTTCGTATAATCTGATCAGCCGATACCGCCCTGAGTTCTCCCGATCGGAGCCCCGCAGAGACTCCCAGGCAACACATCGCCCCGAAGAGGATCCCTGTCCCGTGATCGCGGCCGTCATCGAGCTGCCAGATCTTCTCAAGCTCATCCCGATCTTCGGGAAAGAGTTTTGCGAGCTCCTCATCGGTGAGTGTATCCTGATGTTTCGATCCCCGTGTGAATCGATCGAATTCAGGGACTATTCGGATATACCTCGATCGTTTCGCCTCCCTGAGCGCGATTCCCATGGTTTCTATGATAGCATTCCTCGTCGAGTTGGAGATCGGTACTGGTTCCGGAGTAGGGGTTCCTGCCTTATGCATCGGGATCCTCTCGAGATCAACGAGCCAGTCGATGAAATCATCCGCGAATCCATCCTGTTCAAAGACTGCCCAGGAAGAAGATCCCCATCGGGGAATGAGATAGATGTTGAGCCGTGATCGGTGGCCTAGCCTGGTCTCCTCAGTGATCTCGTGGCCATTTGCAAGCGTTGCTTCCCGCTTAAGGTGTTGAGCTCCTGGCTGATAGAGCGTTTCGGCGAAAGGGCCAAAGGTGCGGGGCGCGCCATAGGATGGAGGCCGGCGAACGGGAGCGGTGATCGGCGCCGGCTCAGATTGAGGTCCTGCCGCATCAACCGCACTGAGATGATCGATGAAGTTCTGTGCAACCCTCTTCAATTCCGAAGCGCGGCCGTTAAAACCTGCCGCTCGGCGAATCCGCTTGCCCTGGTCCCAGTACCAGTAGTACCAAAGTCCTGTTTTTTTACCATCTTTTGTCTCTGAAAATTTACGGTAAAGATGATACTTTTCGCCCAATTCAGCCTCCTCTGCTCGCGTTGTGCGCTTGAGAAAAAAATAAAAAAAAGATGATGTACACCGTTTGTACACCGTAAGCCCCATTTTTCTCAAGTGTATGGCTGATTTTGAGTCTTTGCAAGTGATTTATTCTTGATTTGATGATGCTGTATAATTACTGTCAGTATATAAAAATAGCCGCTATTTCTAGCGGCTATTTCGTCTATCGGGCTGAGAGGATTTGAACCTCCGACATCTTGGTCCCGAACCAAGCGCGCTAGCCCCTGCGCTACAGCCCGTTCATAAAAAAACCCGTCAGTGTGATTGACGGGTTTGATCGCCCCGAGAGGCGAATCGGGAGCGACGGGTATCGAACCCGCGATCTCCGGCTTGACAGGCCAGCGCGATAACCAGCTTCGCTACGCCCCCGTGTCATTGCTGACGAAAATGGAATATATCTGGAATGAGTTCCCATGTCAATAGGAAACGATTATCGCGCCGGATTTTTCATCGAAGACGCGACCATTATCCGCGCCCTGGGGTAGGGCTTTGGACACGGCTTTTGGCGAGGAGAAAAATCGGCTTTCAAGGACATCCGCAAAATGTGACTTGGAGTCAGCGGGACGCTCCCTTGCCCGCGGAACCGATGTTTTGAGTGGGGTTGATTCTTGGGCTATTTGAGGAAGTCGCAGCAAGTCTCCGCTCGAGCACGAAGTCTGCGTCGGGGAATAGCGGACCAGGCAATAGCCTTCGGCCGAGCAGGCATAACGCCCCGACTTGTAGCCCGGCAAGGGGAATTCTTCGGAGACTATTCGGATGAGGGGAGCGACCGCGTCTGCTTGGGCTTTTGATTTCGCTTCCCCGGAAATGGTCGACAAGAGATACGAGAACACGAGCTTTTCCTTCGGCAGACCAGCTTCGTCTGAAAGGGCTTTCATCCAACCCGGGGCGCTTTCGGCACCGATGGTAAAATGGCACCAGGGATATTTTTCCCTGCGCTTGGGCATGACGACGCTATCGAGGGGTTTTGTCTCCGCGCCGGAAGGTGGATCTCCGCTTGGCGTTTCCAGACTTCGGAAAATGCCTGGCATGGGGCAAGCGCGGGCATGTGGGCAGGGTGCGGCAGGTGCGGCGCCGAATGCTGAGAGAGCGGCTCGGATAGCGCTGATGAAAGAGCCGGAACGGGGATCGCCTGGCTCCATGAGAAAGATCGAACCGTTGGGCTTGAGATAGCCAAGGAGTTGCTTTGCCGTGAGCAGCGCGCGCATGCCGAGTGGCGTCTTGCCTTTCCAGAAGAATTCGTTGAAGACATTCGCCGCGGTGAGAAGGTCCGCTTTTTCAGTGAGGTGCGAACCGAATTGCTGTCTTGAAAGGATGATTTTCCAGGGAGGAAGAGCGCCGCTTATCCTTACGCAGAGGCTTTCGAAAATGGTCTGGCCGACCTTGAGGATGCGTTCGGTCTTGTCGGTGCAATAGATGGTAAGAGGCATTGCCCGCAGGTCGGGGCGCGCCACGTAGAGGGCCATGGGAACGGTGAGGGGGCCGGAACCGATATCGACGATAATGGCTCCATCAACGAGGTTGAGAGGAAGATTCGTGAAAATCGAGGAGAGGCGGACAATATTCCAAGGCAGGAAATAACGGACATACGCGGAGTAATAAGCCGGGGCGCTGAGGTATTCGGCTGCCCGGTGTTCCCGTTCCGAAGTGAGATCTTCCCAGAGAGAGCGTATGGTGTGCCCCAGTTCCTGTCGATGCTTTTGGTTCAAGGGGACTACTTCGTCGAATATGCCCGGCAGGGCGTCGAGGGCTTTGGCGCAATCGCCCCCGGCTTTGAGGGATTGCAGCGCGAGGGAAGGGGCGCGCTTCGGATCGTCGCGCTTCGAGGCGTCGCGCATCGAAGCGCCGCCTCGTCGTTCATCTTTGCGAGAGTGTTCTTTCACGGCGCAAGTATAGCAGGGATAGAGCACATTTTCGAGGGCTCGGGGCGGCGGCCCCTGAAGCATCTCCCAAGACCGCTATCAATGGAGCGAACGCTACCCCAACAGCTTCAATCGAAGTTCAGCACCACTTTGCCGGATTCGCCTGAAAGCATCGCCGCGAAGCCCTTCTCGAAGTCATCGAAGGGATAGCGGTGCGTAATGACGGGGCTAATATCGAGACCTGAGAGAAGCATTGCCTGCATCTTGTACCAGGTTTCGAAGATTTCGCGACCATAAATGCCTTTGATGAAAAGTCCCTTGAAAATAACCCTGCTCCAGTCGATGCCGGCGCCATCGGGGAGAAGGCCGAGGAGGGCCATACGGCCGCCGTTGTACATATTTTCGATCATCTGCTCGAGGGCTTGGGGACTGCCCGACATTTCAAGGCCGATGTCGAATCCACCCACCATGCCGAGATCCTTTTGCACATCCTTCAGTGATTCATTGGCTACGTTGACGGTGCGCGTCGCTCCCAATTTCATCGCCAGGTCGAGCCTCCAGCTATTCACGTCCGTCACGACGACGTTGCGGGCGCCCACATGCTTGGCGATGGCCGCGGCTATGCATCCGATGGGTCCTGCGCCCGTGATGAGCACATCTTCGCCGATCATATCGAAGGAGAGGGCGGTGTGCGTCGCGTTGCCATAAGGATCGAATATGGCGGCGATCTCGTCGGGGATGGATTCATGGACATGCCAGGCATTGGATGCCGGCACGGATACATATTCGGCGAAGCATCCGTTTCTGTTGACGCCAATGCCGATCGTATTAGGGCAAAGATGTCGCTTGCCAGCCCTGCAGGCCCTGCAGACGCCGCAGACGATATGCCCTTCCGCCGAAACCCTCTCGCCGATTTTGTAGCCGGAAACCGAACGACCCATATCGACGATTTCGCCAACGAATTCATGTCCGGCCGTTTGGCCGATTTTGATCGTGCGCTGAGCCCATGGATTCCACTTCCAGATATGGACATCGGTGCCGCAGATCGCCGTTTTTCTGACTTTGATCAGAAGGTCATTATCGCCGATCTCAGGTATCGGCACATCCTGCATCCATAGCCCAATTCCAGCTTTGCTTTTAACGAGAGCCTTCATAGCGCGCTCCTTTAGCTTTATTATATACCGATAAGCGAAGTTCTTGTATCAAAATCTCGAATGAGACGCTACAGAAGAAAAAACAGCGCCGCGCCGCAAACGGCCACCGCCGCCCCGGCCATTTCCAGCGCATGCACTTTTTGCCTAAGAATGAGGATGGAAGCAGGAATGATGAGCACTGGCGTGAGCGCCATCAAGGTGCTGGCGGTGCCAGCCTCGGTGTTCTGCAGCGCGAAGAGCGAAAAAACCACGCCGAGGAAGGGGCCGAAAATCGCGCCGATCAGCATATTCATGAAGGTTTTTCGCTCGCGTGGCGCGACCTTGAATACCTGAGTCGTCTGGCCGGTCAAGGCAGCTTGGATGGCAAAACCAGCTATCGCCGTCAGTATTCTGATCTGTGTGCCGGAGATGGCGCTATAGTCGCCCAAACCGGTCTTTGAGAATATCAGCCCGGCGGCCTGAAATACCGATGAGAGAAAAGCGAAAACGTATCCTTTTTTTGAGGATGAGAAAGTCTTGCCTTCATTTTTCTGTTTTTTTTGGCGGGAAACCACTACCATGAGAATGCCGCAGATGACGATCGACATTCCAAAAAGGCGTACGAGCTTCATCCTCTCGCCGAGGAAAACGAAGGCGAAAAGCGCGGTGAATAGAGGTGTCAGGGCTTGAAAGACGACCGTGATGCGCGATCCGATGAGGATGTAGGCGTTGAACAGGAAATAGTCGGAGATTACAAAGCCAATGACACCCGAGAGCGATAGATAGAGCCATGCCCTTGGCGTGGCATCGAGCGGAAAAGGCATTCCCCTGAACAGCACGCCGGCGAAGGCGAGAAAAAAGAACGCCAAAAATACTTTCCAGAAATTGACAGCCAAGGCGCCCGCTTTTCTCGAGGCATTTTCGAAGAATATCGCCGAAAGCGACCAGCATAAGGCCGTTCCAAACGCAGCAAGATCTCCGAGCTTTTCCATCGGGCAGAGTATAGCGATATCGTTCATCTTGTTCCATATAGTCTGCAACGCGCGGAAGGCCATGCGGGCAAAGCGAATTGAGACGACTCAGCCTGAAAAAATTTGACTTTGACGAGATATAATCATACAGTAAAAGTATGGAAGGAGGGAAAAACCATGGCAATAATCACTATAGCGCGTGAACTCGCATCCCTCGGCGAAGAGACGGCCCAAGAATTGGCGAGGATTTCCGGATATAAGCTTATCGACAAGGAATATTTGGAAGGCAAGCTCAATTCCATTGGGATCAGCACCGCGAAACAAGAAAAGTACGACGAGAAAAATCCTGGATTCTGGGCTTCCCTTTCCCAGCAGAGGGATGATTACCTGCACTTCTTGAAAACGGCGATTTTAGAAGCCGCGCAGGAAAACAATTGCATCATAATGGGGAGAGGCGGGTATGCGATCCTTCGGGGCGTACCCCACATGCTTTCGGTGAAGATCACCGCGCCGCTCTCATTCAGGGTCGACAGAACGAAAAAGGCCTTCGCGTGCGACAACAAAAGGGCCCTCCAGATTATCGAGCAGAGCGACCACGATCGGGGAGGCTTCCATAAGTACTTCTTCTCCACGAGCTGGACCGACGCGAGAGAGTATGACCTCACTATCAATACGGGAGGGACGGATCCTGCCCATGCGGCTGTCGCCATTGATTCGCTCCGCAAAGTCTTCGTCGACAAGGGCAAGGAAGAGGCTGGAGTACAAAAAATCGAGGATCTTGTCTTGGCGCAGAACGTCGTCACCGAGATCATCTACGCGCGCAAGATCCCTGTGCACTTTCTCGAGGCTACGGTGGAGCGCGGCTCAGTGGTCCTCCATGGCGTGGCGAACGCCCAATCCTCCATCGATACCGCGCTTGCGGCCGCCCATGGGGTTTCCGGAATCAAACATGCGGAGAGCGCCATTCAGCTTGTCCAGGAATTTACCGTGATGCCGTGAGCTGGCTCATCCTTCCGTGCTCCTCGGGTTGCCGCGGGGCACGCTGACTTTCCTCTTTCACTTTCATCTGCTATCATGCCTGTCGTGGATTACATAACCAGTTTTCATGGAATTCTTGAGATGCTCAAGACAAAGCCTTCACAGGCGAAAATTCTCGTCGCTTCCGGTGAGGGCAGTCGCAAGCGCGGGCCGAGGATACTGGATATCCTTGAGCTGGCGAAAAAGCAGGGCATAGCGGTAGAGAACGTTGGCCAGCCCCTGCTCGACAGGATCGATCCCGACAACAAAGGGATCGCGCTCTCAGTACTAGACAAAAACGCGGAAAAGGACCTTTCCCTGGATGATTTTCTGGACAATGTCCCGGAAAAAGCTCTGGTCGTCATACTGGATCATGTCGAGGATCCGCAGAATCTCGGAGCTATTTTGCGTTCGGCCGATGCTTTTGGGGCAAGCCTTGTGGTTGCGCCTACGCGGCGCGCCTCCCCTTTAAGCGACGCGGCGGCGAGAACGAGCGCCGGCGCGTCGGCCTGGGTGCCGGTAACCTTTGTCCCGAATCTCGCCGACGCGTTGAAGCGGCTGCAGGGGAAGGGGTTTTGGGCCTACGCGGCTGACATGGGAGGCGCGCCGCTCGCCAGCCTGAAGCTTCCCGGCAAAACCTGCTTTATCCTCGGAAACGAGGGCGAAGGTGTCTCCCATCTGCTTAAGGAAAAGGCCGATGGCATCGCTTCGATCCCGATGCGCGGCCACGTCGACTCGCTTAACGTTTCGGTGGCCGCCGCCCTTTTCATGTATGAATACCGAAGGACGTACGCCGATTAGATATCCCAGATTTCCCTGAATGGATGTTCCTTCTCGCAGTAGCGGCACACGAAGGTGGATCCCGATTTGCGCCGGAATTCCGTCGTGACGCCCTCGTTGTTTTTTGGATTCGAGATGCAGCTTTCATTTTTGCAGGAAATTTCCTCGAAACCATAGATGCGCGGGGGCATGGCGAGGCGATATTTCTTCGCCACCTTTCCGCCGCGGATGAGATTGAGCGTGCATCCCGGGGCGATAGCCGCAAGCTTTTTCAAGTCTTTTTCGCCGAAGCTGATAATGTCCGGCAGGGAGATGATGCCTTTGTAGACTTCGGGGCCCTTGAAGGAGTGATAGACGCCATGACTCGAGCGTACGTTCAGCTTCAGGATCTTGCGCACAGCCTCGATATTGCTCCAAATTTTTTCCACGGGTTCGCCCGTGGCGATATGGTCGATGACAATCCCTTCCTCGACTGGCTTTATCCCCACTTTATATTCGGGCTTGCTGTGCTCAACCGCCGGAGCTTCGATGATGAAGTCCTCGACAATCTCGGGCTCCATCGCGAAGGCTCCTTCGAAATCACCGCCAAGCTGACCCGATATCATGCCGATTTCGACAATCCTCGTCCAATAGCCGTTGGCGGATTGGGCGTCCCACCCATTGAGGGGAAGCTCGTCCAGGAAGGTGGGGTTGGTAGGATTGAGGCGATCGCGGGGCAGTGGGTGGTAAAAGCGTGTCCCTTCGGGCAGAAGGCTGAGCATGTCCTTGCGGAATGTCACGCTTTTCCGCAGTGAAGGCGCGCGCTCCAGAACCGATTCGCCCATGCGTTCGAGCTGAAGCCTCGTGAAATACCAGATCGGCGCAACCGCGCCCGAGGCAAGGTATTCGTCGAGGGACTCGAAGACATTCACCTTGTACCCATTGGCCTTCATCTTCTCCACGTAATACGAAGGCATGGAGAGAAGTTCAGGCGCTACGAGATCGACCTCCACATTTTTGAAGATTCGCAAGCCGTCGGCTTTGGAGTGTACGGTGCGCCCATGATAGAGGTCGCCGGTGAGGGCGAGGTGGATGTGATCTTCGTTCCAGTTCAGTTGCTCGAGGAAGGAAAACTCGTCGAGGAATTCCTGGGTGGGATGTTCATGTTTTCCATCGCCCGCGTTGATGAATCCCGGCCGCGGTCCGCCGGAAACTTCCGCATAGCGGGAGAGAGCGCCCTGGAGCCATCGGCATGCCCCTTCGAGTTTTGTGCGCAGGATGAAGCAGGAGTCGGCGGAGTAGCCATACAGCATCTTTACCGCGTCGGTGATGGATTCGTTCTTGTTGAAGGAACTGGAAGCAGCATCGAAGACATTGGTGCGGCATCCTAGGAATTTGGCGGCGTTGCGGAAGGATTCCCGCGTGCGCGTCGAGTCCTCCATAAAGATGAGGTAGGCCTGATAATTTGGGTCATTGATTTTGAAGGAGCTGAGATCACCTCCCGTCCGCGCCAGCCGTTTGAGCTCGCTTGTTTTTTTGTAGAGATATCGTTGCTCATCGAGGGATAAATCGTTCACGACCGCGATCGTCCTGCCTTTGAATGGGCCCGAGCGTTCCATGTCAGCCTCCTATTTTTGGTTCCCGGGCGGCATGAGCCGCGCGAGAGCTTCGATATGTCCTGTTTGTGGATAGAAATCATAGAGCCTCAGCGATTCGAGGCTCCAGCCTGAGCGCGCGAGGTCGCCGATGTCCCTTGCCATTGTCACATGGTCGCAAGAAATGTAGGCGAAGCCGCCGATGTCGGCCTTCTTGAGCCATTCACGCGTAGCGGGGGAGAGGCCGCTGCGGGGCGGGTCCGCTACGACCCAGTCAAACCGGGCCGCTTCTCCTCGACGCGCGCGCGCGGCCGCCGATTGGGCCCAGGATTCGACATCGGTGGGCGCGAATCGTCCGGAACCCGCGGGTACGTTGCCCCGGGCCGCCTCCAGCGAGACCGCGTCGCTCTCTACACAGATGACTTCATCGAATTGTGCCGCGAGGCGGGCCGCGAAGAGTCCCGCACCGCTGTAGAGATCGACGGCCTTATGTCCTGAAATGCCTGAAAGCGCATCGCCAACGAGTACTTCTGCCATCTCGAGATTGCTTTGGAAAAAATGGCGGAGCGGGAAAGTGTATTCAATCTGGCCGACGATCGCTTTCGCTTTGGGATCGACTCCCTCGATATAGAGCCTGTCATCCTGCGCGAAGAGGACGAATCGATCCCTTTGGCCAATCCTGGCTTGAAGCTCCTTGTCGGGCTTGGATTTCCTGTTCTGCTGGCGCAACCACGCGTCGATGGCGGATACGGCGATTGGGCAACCTTCGGCCCGCACCGATGCCGCCGATTCCGCTTCCATGAAGCCAATGCCGTGATCCTGGGTGAAGTGAAGCTGGACTCTGTTCCTATAACCATAGGGATGGCCTGATTTCGCGAGCAGTTCCCCTGGCTCGAGTTTCGCCGTATGCCTGAAGGAGTCGCGGATGGCCTCAACCTTGAACTCGAGCTGTTTGTCATAGTCGATATGCTGGAGGTTGCAGCCGCCGCAGATCCCGTAAATGGGGCAGGGTGGCTTCACTCTGAAAGGGGACGGATCAAGAATATCCAAAGGTTGGGCGCGAATAAATCCCTTGGCTTTTTCGACGATTTCGCAACGTATCTTTTCGCCGGGGATACTGAAGGGAATGAAAACAGCCTGGCCGTCGAGAAATGCGATACCGTCCCCGCCGGAAGCGAGCTTTTCTACGGTAAGGATGATCCTGTCAGCCATGCTGTAAGAATAATACGCCATTAACCGGAAATTCCGCAAGTATGGCAAGGCTTCAATCCCAAAATGTCCGCATCATTCTTTGCCACGCGTTTTCTTGGTGGTATACTATTCACATGAGCATTTCATTACGATCCCTCGGCGCTGCCGGTGAAGTTACGGGTTCCAAGCACTTGGTCGAAATGGACGGAAAAAAAATTCTCGTCGATTGTGGCGCCTTTCAGGGAAGGCGCGATGAATCGGACGCGAAAAACCGCGCCCTCTTGGGGGACCTGCCCGCCTCATCGATCGACGCTGTCGTCCTTACCCACGCTCACTTCGATCACTGCGGCCTTTTGCCTCTCCTGGTCAAGCGTGGCTTTTCGGGCAATATTTTTTCGACATCGGCCACCAGGGACCTCGCTAATCTCGTGATGATGGATTCCGCCCATATCCAGGCTCGGGATGCCGATTACCTCTCCCGTCAGGCCGAGAAGAAGCACGAAACCTTCAACTGGAAACCACTTTACGATGATCTGGATGTCGTGAAGACCATGGGGCAGTTCGTCACCATAAATTACCATAGGCCGATTTCAGTGGCCGATGGCATTTCCATAGAGTTCTTTGATGCGGGTCACATCCTTGGTTCCGCCCTCGTGCGAATGAAACTAAAAGCCGCCGATGGCCAGGAAATAGTCATAGGATTTACGGGGGACCTCGGCAGAAAAGACAAGCCTATCATAAGGGATCCCGAATCTCTCGAAGACATCGATTATCTTGTGCTGGAAAGCACCTACGGCGACAAGTTGCATGAAAATACGGCCGATGCCTTGGACAGGCTCGCTCACATCGTATCCAGAACAGCGGAAGCGGGAGGCAAGGTGATCATCCCGGCCTTCGCCGTTGAAAGGACCCAGGAACTCGTATTCAACCTCCATCTGCTTCTCGACAAAGGACGGATTCCGGATCTGCCCATATGGGTGGACTCGCCCATGGCGATCGACGCCACCGAGATTTTCCGCATTCATCCGGAATGCTATGACAAGGAAACGAACGACGCGTTCACTGCCCATTCCGAAAACCCCTTTGGCTTCGCTACCCTCCATTTTTCGAGGAGCGTCGAGGAATCCAAGGCGCTCAACGCGGCTAAAGGATCGATGATCATCATTTCAGCCGATGGCATGTGCGAAGTGGGCAGAATTCAGCATCACCTCATCCACAATCTCGGCAATTCGGCGAATACTGTCCTGATCGTCGGCTTTATGGCTGAAGGAACTTTGGGCCGGAGGCTTCGGGATGGCGCGAAAGAAGTGCGAATCCACGGGGATTACTTTAGGGTGAATGCCGCGATTGAAGCGATCGACGCTTTTTCGGCCCACGCCGACTGGAAGGAGACTCTCGATTGGCTTAAAGGGACAGATCTGAACCGGCTGCGAAAGGCTTTTCTGGTCCATGGCGAAGGAAAGGCGCTTACCTCGATGAAAGAGAAGGTGTTGGGGGCTGGGGTGGCTTCAGCCGATATCGTCAAAGCAGGCGAAATCTACTCGCTGTAAAGCGGAATCGACCAATGGAAAAACTATTCGCAGGGCTGGATATTGGTGGGCAAAGCATAAAGGGCATCGTGCTCGACGAAGCGGGGCGCGAGCGACGTGAAGTCTCGCGTCCAACACCGGCGTCCAAAGGTGCCGCGGCGGTACTGGATGTCATCCGGGCAGTCGTTTTCGAACTCGCTGCGGAAGGCTCGCTTGCCTCGGTGGGGGTTGGAACGCCGGGGGGCGTCGATAGCGATGGCGTGATCGTCGGAATGTCGGCCAATATTTCAGGTTGGTATGGGACTAATCTGGGAGCGGAAGTGTCCGCGATGGCGAGAGCGCCCAGCGGCGTGCGCAACGATGGCAATATAGCCGCATACGCCGAATGGGCTGCGAGGGAAGGCCGCTCTAAGGGTTTGCTATTTATTGGGTTGGGCACGGGGATAGGCGGCGGATATATCGAGGACGGCCGCATTTTCGGGGGCTGCGACGACAGGGCACTGGAAATTGGGCACATCATCGTAGAACCGCTGGGCCGCCGCTGCGTCTGCGGCATACATGGCTGCTCCGAAGCTTACGCGTCGGGGCCATCGATCGGCAGGGTGGCTTCCGCGCTCGGCAGGGGCGAAGATGCGGGGCTCGGGTCCCTCGCGCGCGCCGCCGCTCTGGCGCCGCCGTATGAGGGTTCGGCCTTGGCGGCGCGCGCCCTCGCCGGCGAGCCGCTCAACGCGCGCGAGGTGTACGAGGCCTATGCCGCGGGCGACAGGCTGGCTGTCGATGTCGATGCCATCGCCTGCGAAGCTCTCGCCCGCGCCGTTTCCACGGCCTTGGCGATACTCGCGCCCGACACGGTCGTTCTGGGCGGTGGAGTCATTGGCGGCGCTCCTCATCTGCCCGGCCGCATAGCGAAGCTCATGCCCGAGCATGTTTACGGCGACGCATGGAAGCATTGCGGATTCGAAACGGCGCTCCTGTCACACAGGGCGGGGCTTTTGGGCGCGGCATTGTATGGGGCCAGTCTCATCCTTGCCATGCCGGATCTCTTGCTTCTCGCCTCAAAGGCGCTCAGGAAGCGATGATAGCCTCTTCCTTCTCCGCGCGCGATCCATTCAGCCTATTGTAAGGTATCGAGCTTTTTGATCCTCTGCTCATGACGTCCACCCTGAAAACTGGCGTTCATGTACACTTCCAGAATATCTTCAGGCTTTTCTTTGTACTGGACCCTTCCCCCAAAAGCGATGAAGTTGGCATTGTTGTGTTCTTTTGCCATGAGGGATGTGAAGCTGTCGTGAACAAGAGCGCAGCGTATCCCTTTGAAGCGGTTCGCCGCCATTGAGATGCCGATTCCCGTTCCGCACATAAGGATTCCGAAGTCATAGCCGCCTTTCGAGAATTCCTTGACCGCGAGAGCCGCCATATCGGGATAGTCGACACGATCCTCGGTGTCGACGCCCAGGTTTTTCACCGAATGTCCTTTTTTCAAAAGCCATTGCACCAGCCGTTTTTTGAGTTCCACGGCGCCATGATCATTGGCGATTACTATGTTCATGGACAGATTCTACCTCAGAGCCTCATCCTCACGCAATATTGAAGCGAAGCAGCCCCGCCTGGACGTAGAGAGTGTGACGCCATGCAAGGAGCCTGACATGCGCAAACAGCAGTTTTTAAAAGAGAAAGGCAATCCCGCCTTCGGCATCCGCCTTGCCCTTGCCTTGCCAGGCGGGATATTCTGCGCGATCGCGCTGCTTATTGCCTGTTCACCCGATCCTTCGGATATTCTCCTTCCCGCCGGGGACATCAAGCCGCCCTCCATCATTGATGCAGGCCAGAATAGCCCAGAGGCATTTAAAATTCTTTTTGACGAAAAAATACAGCCGGTGGAGAAGAGCTTTGTCTTCGAGCCCGCGACAGCCGCGGCGACGCCTCATTCCGAAGGCAGCATATTGACGATATTGTTCCAGCCTGCGGTCGAAGCGGGGGTTGAGTGTTCGCTTTCGGGCGAAGCCCGCGATGAATCCGGGAATACGACGAGATTCCTTTTCTCATTTGTCGGCTACAACGATCATCCCGCCGTATTGAGCATCAACGAGGTCCAAACGGGAAAAAACAGTTCGGCAAGCAATCCTCACAGGGATTATATCGAGTTTTTAGCATGCAAAGGCGGAAATATCGGGGGAATCCATGTAACGTGGGTCAGCTCTCAAAAGGCGATGTTTTTCACGTTCCCGCCTTGCGAAGTGGCGGCGAATTCCCTTATCGTCCTTCATGCGGCGCCGGAATCAATCCCGGAGGAGCTGAATGAAACAGGGCAGGACCTTTCCGTTTCGGGAGGCGTGGACTCGAGCGCCGCGGGGAGGGATTTTTGGACAGCGGCGGGAGGAATACCCGACGAGACGGGAGCGATAATGGTCCGCACAAGAGAAGGGGATCCGCCTGTTGATGGGCTATTCTTCGCGTCTTTGTCAAAAACAGGCGAAGTCGATTCCACAAAGCTCTCAGCGATTCTCGATGAATTGGGCGGCCAGGGGCTATGGCCCTGCTCATCGCCTCCCCGCTGGGAAGATGGCCTTTTGTGGAAGAGCTCGACGGCCCGACCTCTGCACAGGAAAAGTGAAGCTGAAGTCGGGCCCGATCAATGGTTCGTTGGGGAAGCCGGTTCTCAGAGCCCGGGAAGCGCCGAGCCCGGCGTGAATCCTTCCCGGGCGAAAAAACCCAGCACGGCTAAGCGATGAGGCTTGCCGTCTGGATGGTTGCCATCTCAGTCTATTCCTTGATGAAGTTCTCGATTTCGTGCTTGGGGAGGGCTCCTACTTTCTGCTTGGCGAGTTGGCCGTCCTTGAAGAGCAGAAGCGTGGGAATGGAGATGATGCCATACTGAGAAGCTATATCGCCTTCATCATCCACATTCACCTTTCCCACCTTGACCTTACCTTGATAGGTGTCCGCGATTTGAGCGACAGAAGGGGCAATCATCCTGCAAGGCATGCACCATTCGGCCCAGAAATCGACGAGGACAGGGATTTTCGATTCCAGGACTTCTGATTTGAAATTCGCGGAGGTAAGGGTTACTTCGAGGCTCATGACGACTCCTTGAAAAAATAGGAACGATTTTACCGATTTCTGGCTGCTCCTATAGTATAGCCAAACTCTTTGGATTCGGTCAAATGCCCAAGGCCCCGAAATTCACGATGAATCTTGCGCGCTATCGGAAAACAGCGGATACTGCCTTGTAGCGCTAGCACAATAAAATTCAATAATAGGAGCCAATGGATATGAAGGAAAACGCGGGCTCTTGGACTTTTTCCAGGATCGGCGGTGTCGACCAAGTGATCATACGAAATGGCGCGGACATCGCGGCACTCGAAAAACTCGATCAGAAGCTGTGGGCTGTCCTCGCGATGCCTACGGGGCTCTCTGCCGTGAAGGAATGCCTCGACTATCTTGATGAAGACAAGGACGGCAAGATCAGAGTGCCTGATATTCTCCGCACGATCGATGAGCTGAAAGCCACGTTTGTCACGCTCGATACGCTATTCGAGCAGAGCGACCAAATCGCGACGGATCAGCTTGCCGATGAGCATCTTCGTGAAGCGATTTCGAGCGCGCTTGGAATCGTCCTAGCCAGCGCTGGAACGCCGGTTTCCGGCGCTAACCGGTCGAGCGTTGGGCCGGTCGATCTCGCCGTCGTGGATAAAGCGATGTCGGCATTTTCATCGTTGCCTTTCAATGGCGATGGCGTGCTGACGCAAGTTTCAAGCGAGGATGATTCAATAAAGGAGTTCATTGGCGCTCTCGTCAGCGCGGGATATTCAAAGCTGGATGCGATTGGCGTACCTGGAGTGGATGGGCCAAGCCTGGATGGATTTGTCGCGGATTTAGAGCGATACAAGGTCTGGATCGATGAAGGAGCCAATCCAAGGCTATTCCCCTCGGAAGAAGAGGGGAGGAAAGCGCTAAAGCTTTTCAGATTCGTTCGCGCTTCTATGGATGACTATTTCAAGCGCTGCAGAATCCTGGCGATGGCGGGCAGCTCATCGGTCATGGCTGAATTGACTTCGCTCATGGCTTCTATCCTTTCAAGGAATCTTCCCGAGGACTCGGAGGAATTGGCGAGGCTCCCACTCGCCCTGCCGGACGAAAAGCTTCTGCTTCATCTCGATGGGGCCATGCATCCCTCATTCGGCAATTCGGTTCTCGCCTTATTCGCAATGACGACAAAAGCCTCGAGCGCGAAACAGGCAGTATCCCAAAATGAATGGGAGGAGCTCGCCGCCAGAATGGAGGCCTATGGGGATTGGCTCGAAGCCAAGCCGAATGAGGGAGTCTGCAGCCTTGGGGAACGTTTTATGGAAGGGGAATTTACTGCCGCGACCGTGGAAGCGTTGCGACAACTCATCCAGAAAGACCTGTCCATGGCTGAAAAGGCCGAATCTTTGAAGGAACTCAGGCGCCTTATCTTCCTTAAACGCGATTTTCTGAGAATTTTGGGCAATTTTGTGAGCCTCGATGATTTCTATATCCGCAAGCGAGGCTTATTCAGATCGGGTAGGCTCTTCCTTGACGGCAGGGAGCTGGAACTATGCATGGACGTACGGAATCCTTCCGCCCACGCGACCATGGCGGGACTCTCATCCATGTACCTGATCTATTGCGATCTTTCCCGAAAGGATGGCAGGAAGAAAGCGATTGTCGCGGCCCTGACGGCGGGGGATGCCGACAATATCTTTGTCGGCCGGAACGGCATTTTCTACGATGCGGAGAGTGAGGATTGGGACGCGGTGGTGACGAAGATCGTAGTCCAGCCGATCAGCATCAGGGAGGCTTTTTTCAGCCCCTATAAGTGGCTTGTCAGAACAATCGAGGAATTCGCGATGAAGCGTGCCGCGAACGCTGAGGCGGCTAATATAGATAAAATGAAGGGAGTTGCCCAGGCGACAGCGTCGGCGGGGAGGCCGGAAGCGAAGCCGGAGCAGCTTGTACCGAAGAAAATCGATGTTGGTACTGTCGCGGCCATCGGCGTCGCCTTGGGAAGCATTGGCGCCATGGTGACGGGTATTCTGGGCATGTTTTTCGGAATGGGCGCATGGATGCCATTGGGTTTCGTTGGCGTATTTCTGCTGATTTCGGGACCTTCGATGATCTTGGCATACATGAAGCTGAGAAAGCGGAATATTGGCCCGCTGCTGAACGCGGAAGGCTGGGCGGTCAATAGCAGACTCAAAATCAATGTCCCCTTCGGAGCGACGCTTAGCCATCTTGCCATGCTTCCACAGGGCGCGAGTCGGCAGATAAAGGATCCTTTCGCGGAGAAAAAGAAGCCGTGGGGGCTCTATGCCGTCCTCTTGATTATCACGATACTCGTTGTCGCCTACTTCGCTGGATGGTTGGATCCGCTTTTTAAATCGGCAAGGTAAGGGCACAATCGGGGATTGTCCTTTCCTCTCCATAATTTTGATTGATCGGGATGGCTCACTATGCTTATGCAAAAACGATGGATGGGAAGACATTCGGGGATGCGGTCTTTGTCCGCGATGGCTCTTTGCATAACTTGCGGCTTCTTGGCCCTCGGGGTGACTCCGCTGCAAGCTGAGGCGCAATTCTTTTTTCAGGCCATGCCTGCCGTCACTTTCACAACGATCGCGCCGATAACCGATCTGACCACGCTTGGCTCTGAAGAGTATGCTCGGTATTATGATTTCCCTTCCGTTCTGAATTTGGGGCTGGATCTGCGGGCTGGAAAGGCGGAGCTGGTATTCAGAGTCGATATCAGGCCCGATTTCAACTCATTCGTTACCGAAACCTACTACAGCAATCTGCCCTTCATCGCCCATGGCATCAATTCCATAGGCGACACGAACATGCCCACTGTGGGCTACTTCGAGTTTGGGGGCGACAAGCTTTTGCTTTCGATAGGAAGACGGCAGCTAAAATGGGGTCCGGGCACCTATGGGCTCGCGATATCGGACAACGCGCCTTATGTCGATCATCTATGGGTTGACTATCGGTTTCCCACTAAAAACGGCGAATGGTGGTATGGTTTCGTGGCGATTGGGGCTGATAGGGCTGGGGAGACCTGGACACAAGCCGCTTCGTATAAAAACATTTTTGCCCATCGGGTTGGATATGAGAGCGACAGGTTGAGGATTGCCGTAGGAGAACTCAATCTGGTTCATGATATCGTGCCAGGGCTCATTGATATTTCACCCTTCGCCGTTTACCACAATTTATACCAGGATGCCTACAGCAATGTGATGCTCGACGCGAGCGCCGAGGCCCAGGTAAAGACCATACGAGTATTCGGCGAGTTCGTGATGGACGATCTTGTCATGCCTTGGGAAACGAATAACGGAGCCCCGTCGCGACCGACCGCACTGGGATTTTCGGGTGGCGCCGAATGGAAAATCGCGGGCGGCAAGCCTTACTCCTTCGGCCGCATGAGGGAAAAGGATTATTCCCTCCGCGAGAACAGCTTCTCTGAACCTGGCGGCTTGCACCTTAGCTTCGAGAGCTATCGCACGACAACCTATCTTTATAATCGCGAAATCGACTCCGGCAAATGGATGCTGCCGGATCATCGTCTCGTCAACATTTCAAGCGGCTATGTGGATACGGCCAACGCCTTTTATCTCGGCTTCCCCTATGGCCCCGACACGAGCCTCAGCATGCTCAGACTTTCCTGGGAAGATCAGCGTCTCCAGGCGGCGCTGTCGCTCAAATACCTGATGAAGGGATCGTACACGATCGAAAGCGCTTATCCGCCTGCTGACGGAGCAGCCACATGGTTCGATCTCCAGGAACCGGTGGCCAAAAATCTTATTTTGGCCCTCGGCGCCAATGTCGCTCTCAGCCGCGCTATCGAAATCTGGGGAAAAGGCGAAGTCTGGTTTGGGGATTCCTCTCAGGGGAGTCTCTCCGCAGGCCTCGCGTATCGCTATTCGACCAGGTGAGGTTGGCGCTCCGCCGCGACCCTCCTGAACCATCCGCAGTCCTGTCCGCCCTTGACCTTTCCCAGGGCTCCGCGCCAACGCTTGAATATAGCCTTGGCTGTCATATTCTTCGGCGACCTGCTTCCAAAGATCATCAGGATCTTGTTGAAAACTCCAGGCACGACAATGGCTTTGCCCGCGAAAGTTCCACGCAGTGCGATTGCCGCGATTTCAGCCGGCTCCTTCGAGGAAAGACGGCCGAACAGTCCCTGGGATTTCGTCTTCTCCCTGATCGCTTCGCTCGTGTAGATCCCTCCTGGAGTGAGGGCGGTGACGGAGATACCGAGAGGCGCTAGTTCGTGCCTGAGGGCTATGCTCCAATGCAGCAGAAAGGATTTGCTTGCGGCGTAGACCGCAAAGAGAGGCATGGGGTAGAAGGCCGCCAAGCTCGCGACGGTCAGTATTCTGCCTCCGCTCGCGGCGAGTCTTTCGACGAGGCCATACGTAAGCGCCAAGGTGGCTTGGATGTTGACGTCAATGGCCTTCCGCTGGAGTTTTATGGGAATGAGGTCAAAAAGGCCGTTGTCGCCAATCCCCATATTGTTGACGAGAAGATCGATGGGGCTGTCTTCGGCCAGGACGAAGCTCAGGAATTTTTGCTGGGAGTCGACTTCGGAGAGATCCAGCTCGAGGGCTAAGACTCTCCCGCCATTGAACCGGCTCAGCTCTTCAGCGAAGGTCGGCAGTCCCGTTCCGGGAAGGGCAACAAGCATCAAATTCCAACCTGTGGCTGATAATGTTTCGGCGAATGCCTTCCCCAATCCCTGGCTTGCCCCTGTGACGACTGCGAATCCGGTGGTTTTTACCATTGGTAAACCTCATATAAAACAAGTGTTTGAAACGTATGATTCAATATATATCGCTTGTGATACAATGTCAAACACTGTTTAAAACACTAGTATTAAACAGAGCTTGACGCGAGCTCGTATTTCTACTACTTTTAGGAATTATAGGGAGGCTAGGGATGAATGCCTGTTCGTTGGTGGGCAAACGTTGTGTCGTCACAGGGGCGACATCGGGCATTGGCTACGCAGCCGTGGAGGCGCTATTGGGGCTGGGAGCCGAGGTTGTCTTCATCGGGCGCGATCATGGACGAACGGCCAAAGCAGCCGAAGCCTTTGCTGGCATTGCGGGGAAAGCGGGAGCGCCTTCTCCACGACAGGAACTCTCCGATCTCAGCCTTATGGCCGAAGTGAAAGATCTCGCGTCTCGCCTCGTCGATTCAAGCAAGCCGATCGATGTTCTCGTGAACTGCGCCGGCATCTACACCGCGAAAAGAACGCTCACTTTGGAAGGTTTGGAAATGCAGTTCGCCGTCAACCACCTTGCGCCTTTTCTTCTCACGACGAGGCTTTTGCCAGCGATACGGCCCGAGTCAAGGATCGCGACCGTAAGTTCGGGTTCTCATTACTATGGGTGGATGCGCTGGAAGGATCCTTCGCTCGCAGGGCATTATTTTGGACTTTGGGCCTATGAACAGTCGAAACTGGCCAACGTGCTATTTTCCTATGAACTCGCCCGCAGACTCGAGAGCGGCAGGCTGCGAGCGGGAATCGAGGAGTTTCGAGGCGGGCCGGGCGTGGTGGCGAAGGAGCCGAGTCCGACGGTTTTCGCCATTGACCCCGGTCTCGTCAACACGGGGATGGGGCAAAAACACGCGCGCGGTCTCGCCGGGCTTTTCTGGAGCCTGCGGAGGAGGGGTGGCACGAGTCCGGCTTTGCCGGCTGCGGGGATAGCCGCGCTCATGTCTTCGCCGGAAGCGGCGGGACGAACGGGCCTGTACTGGCGTGACGCCGTTCCGCTCCGATCGTCCCGCCGCTCCTACGACGCAACCGCCGCTGAGCGGCTCTGGGAGCTGAGTGAAACCATGGTCGATGAAGCGCTCCGCGGCGGCTCGAGGGGGACATATGCCGGAAAAAAGTGAAGAAGGGACCAGGGAACGAATTTTGAACACCGCGATCGACATCATCGAGAGGGAAGGCATTGAGGCCGCGACTGCCAGAGCCATCTCCGCCGAGGCGAAAGTCAATCTCGCGGCCATAAACTATCACTATAGGACAAAGGATGCCCTGATGGCGGCGGCCCTGGCCGCTTCCTGGAACCATGCCCTCGAGGATCTCCAGGGCTTCCTGAGCGCGCAGCCATGGGATCCTAAGGTCGCGATCCTGGAAATCGCCACTTTTCTCCGCCTCGGCGCGCTTCGCTATCCAACCGTAACTCGGCTCCACTTCCTGGGGGTGAAGGACAGAGGCCTCCTTACTGCTTCCCTAGCATCGTCGCGCGCGGGATCCAACTTCTGGGAATTCGTCGCCGAATGCGCGATCAGGGTGGGCTCATCCCTTGGCATCGATGCGGATTGGCAACTCCAAGGCCGCACCGAGGCGCTCTTCGCGGCGATGGTTTGTCCCGCTGTGGCCCCTGGGGTCATATCCGCGCAATCGGCGGGAAGGAATGAAGAGGAATACGTCGCGCTCCTCGTCGAGGATTATTTCAAGGCAATTCAGAGACCGGTTTCGCCGACGCCAACGAATTGACAAAAAAGAAAGGATTCTTTATTATTAAGTAATCTTAATTATTTAAGGATCTTATCTTGCCATTAGAACAAGAATTTTTAGAGACAATGGGAGAGTGGGCAAGGGTGGTGATGCACCACTCGATGCATGGACTCATCCATTACGCGAAGGATAACGGGCTTTCGATGTCCCAAACCGTCGCGCTTTTCAAGATCAAGAGAAATGGCATGTGTGGCGTCGCCGATGTCGGCGAGGATCTCCAGGTCTCAAGCGCCGCGGCGAGCCAGATGCTGGAGCGGCTGGTCCAGCAAGGTTTTATCCAACGCAGCGAAAATCCCGAAGACAGGCGCGGCAAGCGCTTGACCCTGACCGACAAGGGGCAGGCTTTTCTCCAGAAAGGCATCCATGTGCGTCAGCGATGGGTTGAGGATCTCTACAATTCCCTCTCTCCTGAAGAAATGAAGGCATCGGCCGATACGATAGCGATGCTCGTCCGCAAGACGAAATCCCTCGATGCCGCCATAGAAAATCCCCACTGTCGTGGGAAAGGAATCATGCATTCATGATGCGATTACTCCGCTATCTGAAGCCATACCTGGCTTCCATCATCCTCATTGTTGTCCTGCTCTTCATACAGGCGAACGCCGACCTCGCGCTTCCTGACTACATGTCGCGAATCGTGAACACTGGCATACAGCAAAACGGCATCGAGGATTCGGTTCCCTCGGCGATCGGCGGGAAGGAGCTCGACAAAGCCCTTCTTTTCGTCTCCCAGGAAGAGAGCGTCACGATTCTTGCGGCGTACGATAAACTCGAGCCAAGCTCAGACGCCTATCAGAGCATTCTCAAGAAATACCCAAAAGCGGGTGGAGAGCCGCTCTTTATCCTGAAGAAAATGGACGTGGCGGCGAGAGCCGGTCTCGATGCGGCCATGAGCAAGGCTCTTACAGCGGTTGCTTTCATAAAACAAGCTGCCACAGATCCCGCAAAGGCCAGCCAGATAGCGCAGGGAATGGGCATGGACCTTTCACGCCTTCCCCCTGGAACCGATCTCTTTTCGATCTTGCCGATGATGCCGGAGAGCCAGCGCGCCACGATAATCAGCGGCATTGAATCAAAGTTGTCCAGCATAGATCCATCGCTTCTGAACCAAATGGGCATCCAGGCGGTTAAAACCGAATATGAGCGGCTCGGAATGGACGTCAGCGCCGTACAGACATCGTATATACTTACGATGGGCGGACTCATGCTCCTTCTGACCCTTCTTTCGGTGATCGCAACGGTGATCGTGGGATTCCTCGGAGCGCGAACGGCAGCGGGATTTGCCAGGGATCTGCGAGGCGAGATTTTCCAGAAAGTCGAAAACTTTTCCTTCGCCGAGCTGGATAAATTCTCGACGGCATCGCTCATCACGAGATCGACGAACGACATCACGCAAATGCAGATGGTCACCGTCATGGGGCTGCGGATGATGTTCTACGCTCCCATCATCGGCATCGGCGGCGTGATAAGGGCGACAGGCAAGGCTTCATCGATGTGGTGGATCATCGCTTTGGCCGTCTCCATCCTTCTCGCCATCATCGGAACGGTTTTCGCCGTTGCCCTCCCCAAGTTCAAGAGCATCCAGAAGCTCATTGACAAGCTCAACCTCGTCGTCCGGGAAAACCTTTCCGGCATGATGGTCATTCGCGCCTTCGCCATGCAAGGGCATGAGGAAAAACGCTTCGATAAAGCAAACAAAGACTTAACGGGCACGATGCTCTTCGTCACGAGGGTGATGGTCGTGCTCATGCCGCTTATGATGCTCATCATGAACCTTGTCTCCCTCCTTATAATCTGGACGGGCGCTCATGAAGTCGCCCTTTCCCAAATCCGCATCGGCGACATGATGGCATTCATGCAATATTCTATGCAGATATTCTTCGCCTTCATCATGATGTCGATGATGTTCATCATCCTGCCGAGGGCTTCGGTTTCAGCCGACAGGATCGCCGAAGTGCTCGCCATCAAACCGAGCATTTCTGACCCCATCAGCCCAAGCAAATACGGCAAGGATTTTTCCGGTCTCGTGGAATTCAGAGACGTGAGCTTCCGTTATCCGGGCGCGACCGAGGATGTTCTCCACAAGATAAGTTTTTCCGCCAAACCAGGCCAAACGACGGCGATCATAGGCACGACGGGCTCGGGCAAATCCACGATCGTCAGCCTCATCCCGCGTTTCTACGATGTGACCGAAGGCTCGATCGCGATAGACGGCATTGATATCCGCGAAGTCACGCAGCGCGACCTCAGGGACAAAATTGGATTCGTGCCGCAAAAAGCCTCACTCTTCTCAGGAACCATAGAGAGCAACATGCGTTACGCGAATGAGGATGCGTCGGCAGAGGACATTGGTATGGCGCTCGAGATATCGCAGGCGAAAGAATTCGTGGATTCCAAGCCGGAGGGAACAGGCTTGGCGATTTCCCAGGGAGGCATCAACGTATCGGGTGGACAGCGCCAACGCCTCACCATCGCTCGAGCCATCGTCAAGAAAGCTCCCATCTATATCTTCGATGATAGCTTTTCGGCGCTGGACTTCAAGACAGATACCATGCTGAGGCAAGCACTGAAAACTCATCTAAGTGGAAGCACGGTCCTTTTAGTCACCCAGCGCGTGGCGGCAATCAAGCAAGCGGATCAAATCCTCGTCTTGGACGAAGGACGGCTGGTGGGGCTGGGAACGCATCGCGAACTCATGGAGACTTGTGAGGTTTACCGCGATATTGCCCTATCACAGCTGAAGCAGGAGGAATTAGCATGAGCGACTTACATACCACATCGAGTTCTTCGGCTGCGCCCAGGAAACGACCGGGTGCCGCTTTTGGCATGGGAGGTCCCGGAGCGATGATGAAGGGCGAAAAGCCCCGCAATTTCAAGGGAACGATGAAGAAACTCCTCGCCTACTTGAGCAGATTCAAGGCCCCCATCATCGTCGTCATGCTGTTTGCCGTGGGTTCGACGATCTTTTCGATCCTGGGTCCAAAAATCCTGGGAAACGCGACTACCAAGCTCTTCGAGGGTGTCATGGCCCAGATCGCGGGCAAGAGCGGTGGCGTCGATTTCGCTGCTATCGGGACTATTCTGCTGAGCACCTTGGGGCTCTATCTCATGTCGGCTCTCTTCAGCTACATCCAAGGCTGGATAATGTCGGGCGTATCCATCAAGATCACCTATCAATTTCGCAAAGATATTCTGGCCAAAATCAACAGGATGCCGCTGAAATATTTCGATGGCACAAACCATGGCGAAGTGCTCTCCCGCATGACGAACGATGTCGATACGGTCAACCAGACCTTAAGCCAGAGCCTCACGCAGATGATAAGCTCAGTCGTCATGGTGCTGGGCGTTCTCGTCATGATGTTGAGCATAAGTTGGCAGATGACGCTTGTGGCCCTCCTCATCCTTCCCCTTTCCCTCGTCATTATTCGCTTTATAGTCAATAAATCCCAGAAATACTTCAAGGAGCAGCAGGACTATCTCGGGAATGCCAATGGCCAGATCGAGGAAATGTTCGGCAGCCACGCCGTGGTGAAGGCTTTCAACGGCGAGGCGAAGAACATCAAGGCGTTCAATGTGGTCAACACGAAGCTCTACGGCTCGGCATGGAAATCCCAATTCCTTTCAGCCATCATGATGCCGGTGATGAATTTCGTGGGCAATCTCGGCTATGTGGGCGTCACCATCGTGGGAGGCTATCTCGCGGCAAAAAAGCTAATAACAATCGGCGACATCCAGGCATTCATCCAGTATGTACGATCCTTCACCCAACCGATAAGCCAGATCGCGAATATCTCCAACGTCCTCCAGCAGACGGCCGCCGCCGCCGAGAGAGTCTTTGAGTTTTTAGCTGAGGAAGAAGAAAAGCCAGATAGCGAAGCGGCATTGAAGCCAACGAATGTGGAAGGCTCGGTGGAATTCAAGAACGTCCACTTTGGTTACATCCAGGACAAGGTCATCATCAATGATTTTTCCGCGAAGATAGCGCCGGGAAAACGCGTCGCGATCGTGGGGCCGACAGGTGCCGGAAAAACGACCCTCGTGAAGCTTCTGATGCGCTTCTATGATGTGAACGAGGGGGCCATCCTCATCGACGGCAAAGACCTGCGTGACTATGCGCGCGCCGATCTGCGGCGTCTCTTCGGCATGGTGCTTCAGGATACTTGGCTCTTCAATGGCAGCATCCTCGACAATATAAGGTATGGCAAGATCGGCGCTACCGAGGAAGAAGTGATGAACGCGGCGAAGGCCGCCCATGTCGACCACTTCATCAGGGCTTTCCCCCAGGGCTACAAAACCGAGCTCAACGAGGAAACCACCAACATTTCCCAGGGCCAGAAACAGCTTCTGACGATCGCCAGAGCCATACTCGCCAATCCGCCGATGCTCATCCTCGATGAGGCCACGAGCTCGGTGGATACCCATACCGAGGTTCTGATCCAGAAGGCCATGAACGAGTTGATGAAGGGACGCACGAGTTTCATCATCGCCCATCGCCTTTCGACCATACGCGACGCGGACTGGATCTTCGTCATGAATCACGGCGATATCGTGGAACAGGGCACTCATGATGAGCTCATGGCGGCCGGAGGTTTCTACGCTAGCCTCTACAACAGCCAGTTTGACAAGCTGGAAAGCGCTTGAGGGCTGGGTGCTCACCGCGATGTTCCTTGCCGAATTCGGCCGACTGTTGACTCGATCTCCAAGCCTTTTATGAATATAGTATAGAAGTGTTATATTCGCAAAAGGCAATGAAGGAAGGAGGAGATAATGGACAGTTCAAAAAGCTTTGCTCCGGAACAGCGGGAAGCAGTGCTAAAATCTTTGAAGTCCCGGTTCGACAAATACACGAACCGCCATAAAGATATGCTCTGGATTGAAGTCCAGGCGAAAATCGTCGCGAATCCCGAAAAGCTCTGGTCCTTGAACGAAATGGAAAAGACGGGCGGCGAGCCGGATGTCATTGGATTCGACAAAGCGAAGAACGAATATATTTTTTGCGATTGCGCCGAGGAAAGCCCCAAGGGGCGAAGAAGCATCTGTTATGACCGTGAAGGGCTTGAGTCAAGGAAAGAGCATAAGCCGGAAAATACCGCGATTGATATGGCGGCTGCCATGGGTGTTGAACTTTTGACAGAGGACCAGTACCGGAAGCTTCAGGAATTGGGAGAATTCGATACGAAAACTTCAAGCTGGATAAAGACTCCTTCCGAGATAAGAAAACTGGGGGGTGCGATTTTTGGCGATCGTCGCTATGACAGGGTTTTCATATATCATAACGGTGCCGAATCCTACTATGGCGTCCGGGGGTTTCGCGGCTTGTTGAGAGTGTAAGGCTGTCAAGAAAGAGATAATGAATACAACGATCATCATAGGGGCTTCGGAGTTGCGACTCCGTAGCCCCTAGCTTTTTCCCGATCCAACAAATTCTATTTAATATAATACTTATATGCCGATATTTTGGCGGCATGGGCTTCCGAGTCGAGGGACCGGGATCGAGCGCGCTCAAGTTCGAGGAACCACCTATGGTTTTCAAGCGCAAGGTGCATCGAGCCTTGTCGGAAGGGCTTATTTCCGCGAGCGATACCGAGCGATTCCTGCCTGGCTATCACTCATCCCTGAACTCTCCAGTGCGCCTTTCCTCGCTGGAGATTAAGCGCCTACTCTCTCTTTCGAGTGCGGAGCGCGACAAGGTGCTCGAAGCATCTGCCCAAGCCGCCCTCGAAATCTATACAGATCCCGAGGTAAACATCTCAGGGGCGGTCGATGACATCATCGAATATTCCTAGGAGAGGCGAAGTATGGATTGTCGACCTTGATCCAACCCGCGAGGCTGAGATACAGAAGCAGCGGACCGCTATGGTCATGAGCACTGACGGCCTAGCTAAGTTGCCTATTCACATCATCGTGCCCATCACCGGATGACAGTCGAGTTTCGCCTCGTCGGTTTGGTTTTATAATATTACACCTACGAAAAAGAACGGTTTAAGTAAGGAGTCGGGCGCCGACTCCTTACAGCTACTATCAGTCTCCAGTGAGCGCTTCATCAAGAAAATCGGAGAACTCAATGCTGAGCAACTTGAAGAGATCGCCTATCGGGTGGCGCTGTGCATTGGGCTAAAGCCGTTATAGATGAAAAGCATGCGAGACTTCTTCGGACTTATTCACGGACGCTCACTTGCCCATTCATGAGGAGGGGGAGGAGGAAGTCGTGGAGTTGGGCGAGCTCGAGGGATTCTCTTGAGGTTGTCATTATTTGTGCAAACAGTGGATCTGCATTTTTATGATACTCCTGTAACACTCTATCGGATGGACAAATGATCGGAGTCTCTTCTACACAAGCATCGATACCAAGAATAGTAGGCCTAATATAACGAGTTATTGATAATGCGACTGACTCAGTTCTGTGAAGTACTGTCGCCGAATCGTCGACTGCTTCTTGGCAAATTTTGGCATCTGCCGATAGGACCGGGAAGTCGGCTATTTCTCCTGAACTTAACCAATTGGTGTCGCCATTTTCCTAGTAGATACTAATATTTGTATCGGGAGTTCCGCCTAAAACTATTGGGACAACATCTACAAGTTAATGTACTTCCCATCCCTCCGGAATTTTTTGCCCCAGCTCCGGGTTCCATACCATCATCCCGCTTGAACTGCTGCTGGGATTGCTTTTCTCGTCGGGAAAGTCGAATTGGGTGAACGAATGGTGGTAGAGGTCTTGAGCTAGAGATTCTAACTCTGAACAGATTTTATTATTGATCTCGATCTTGGCATCAATGGAGGATAGAGTTACAGCTATAGATTTTTGTTCTGTTAAATTAGGTACTTGTATTCTATACTCACTCAATAAATCAGAAGTTGGGTGATGTTCATGAATCGGTTAAGCGCCGGATTCTTGAAGCGGACATTGATGCGATTTCGCTCAGCGAGCATTCCCTCGAGGTTGTTTGGCTTCTTCACTTCAAGGAATGCTGGGGCATTCCGTTGATGAGGATCGTGATATCGGGGCGAAATTCGTCCTCGCCGTTCTTGTACGTCATCTCGGTGACAACATTAAAGGCATTATTGGCAAAATCTTGGAAGTCGATAAGCTTGCAGTCGAAATTTCCTATCAAACCTTCGAAAAAAGTCTTCCCAAGATCCTTATTATCTAGCTTCGGGGACAATTATGACAGAAAATCATCGATATCGCGATCGCTATAGTCTTTTTTATTGATCCTCGAAAGGCTGCTCTTGAACAGATCCTTAAAAATGCAAGTCTGCGCATCAACGGAATGCATGGAAGACTTGGGAAGGAAGGCATATCCAAGACGAGTCAATTGTAGGAGAACAGGTATCTTCACACGACTGTCTTCATTGAATTTTTGCATTGTTATTATGATCTTAATTGCTTGAAGCATAGCTTGAAAATATGATTGCAGGTGTAAAATTTTTAGAAGGGTGCTTCCATCCGTGAGTTCCCATTGCTAAGCAATGCGCCGAAGGACGCTGTTGATGATGGTCGTGTTGTCCTAGTCTAGTTTGACTGTTCTGGGCACGTCGCGAACCGGCCGGTATCGCGTTCCTTATCGCTTATTGACAGAGTTGCTGGTAAAGCTCAACAATCCAGACATGAAAAAGATGCTTCTGATAGCGCTTGCAGCTGTTCCAATATTTTTTGCCAGCTGCTCTCTGGATACGGAAATTTATAATGACCATCTAATCGCCATGTGGGCCCAGACCTTGGAACCATACTCTACCGATATCGCATTCTATGGGGACTCGAGGGTTGCCGGAGCCAACTGGAAGGAAGCTTATCCAGATAGTGATGTCGTCAACCTCGGCATAGGTGGAGACGTAGTTGAGGGTACCATCCAGAGGCTTCCGCTCCTCCAAGCTCTTGATGTGAAATACTGCTTTCTTGCTATTGGGTGTAATAACTGCGGCAAAAGCAGTTTCTCTGCAACAACATTCAAGAATCACTATGATCAGCTGCTGGGAGGACTCGCGGAATTGGGGATTACGGTCTATGTGAATACGATTGCAGGAGTAACAACTGCCAATTCAAGCGTAGATGCCGCGACTATCGAAATGATGAACGCCAACATGGTGGTAGCGAACGCTATCATCAAGGACTTGGCCGAGAGTCATGGTATGGCTCTCATCGACATCGCGGCAGGCATGAATAATCCTGATGGCACCCTCAAAGCGGATTACAGCGTAGACGGGATTCATTTTTCAGCTGCGGGAACCCAGTTCTGGTATGACAGTCTCCGTCCTTACGTAGAGGCAGCTCTATAGCCTGAGTCGATAAATCCTGTCACACAGGCTGGAAAGCCATAAGAAGGGGCTGTCCAATACGTTGGGCAGCCCCTCCTATTCACCCCGCGGGAAGGCTTAGCAGTCCATTCGCCCCATTCCGCGCCAATCGCTCCGCGATCGGCGGCGCGGAAGCCGCGCTCATATAGCCGCATCAAAAGCTCCTAAAGGCGGCTTCCGCGTTTTCCCGTAGCGGCATGGCCGGAATGGGCGGCGCGGCCAATAAAAAAGCAGCGCCCTTGCGGACGCTGCTTTCAATTCAAGTTAAGTTGGGCTTAGTAATCCATGCCACCCATTCCGCCCATGCCGCCGCCGCCCATTCCGCCGCCGGCGGGGGGAGCCTTGGGCTCGGGCAGATCGGTGATGGCGCACTCGGTGGTGAGGAGGAGGGCAGCCACGGATGCCGCGTTCTGCAGGGCGCTTCTCGTGACCTTCGCGGGATCGATGATACCAGCCTTCATCATGTCCACCCACTCATTCTTGGAAGCGTCGTAGCCGATGCCTTTCTTGGAGGACTTCGCTTTGTCGGCGATGATCGAGCCGTCGATGCCACCGTTCTCGGCGATCTGGCGGATCGGCTCCTCGAGGGCGCGCTTGACGATTTTAAACCCGATCTTCTCGTCATCGGTGAACTTGGAAATATTGGCCTTGTCGAGGGCAAGGGCAGCCTGGATGAGGGCGATGCCGCCGCCTGACACAATGCCTTCGTCGATCGCCGCGCGGGTAGCGGAGAGGGCGTCCTCGACTCTGTGCTTCTTCTCTTTCATCTCGACTTCGGTAGCCGCGCCGACATTGATGACAGCGACACCGCCGGCGAGCTTGGCCAGGCGTTCCTGGAGCTTCTCGCGGTCGTAGTCGGAAGTGGTTTCCTCGATCTGGTTCTTGATCTGGGCGATCCTGTCCTGGATGTCCTTCTGCTTGCCGGCGCCATTGATGATGGTTGTGTTGTCCTTGTCGACTTTCACCGTTTTGGCGGTTCCAAGCTGGTTCATCGCGGTGTTCTCGAGCTTGAGGCCGATTTCCTCGGAAACGACTTCGCCGCCGGTCAGGATGGCGATGTCTTCGAGCATGGCCTTGCGGCGGTCGCCGAAGCCGGGCGCCTTGACCGCGCAGACGTTGAGCGTGCCGCGGAGGTGGTTGACGATGAGGGTCGCGAGAGCCTCGCCTTCAATGTCCTCGGCGATGATGAGGAGGGGCTTGCCAGTCTGGGCGATCTTCTCGAGGAGAGGCAGCAGATCCTTCATGTTGGAGATTTTCTTGTCGTGGATCAGAATGAGGGGGCTCTCGAAGACGGTAGTCATCGAGTCGCGGTTGGTGACGAAATAGGGAGAGGTATAGCCGCGATCGAACTGCATGCCTTCGACGAAGTCGATCGTGGTATCCATGGTCTTGGACTCTTCAACGGTGATGACGCCGTCTTTGCCGACTTTTTCCATTGCGTCCGCGATCTGGTTGCCGATGTTCACGTCGTTGTTGGCGGAAACGGAAGCGACGTTCGCGATCTCTTCCTTTTCCTTGATCTCTTTCGAATTCTTTTTGATTTCTTCGACGGCGATGGCCACAGCCTGATCGATGCCCTTCTTGAGGCCCATCGGATCCATGCCCGCGGCGACAGCCTTGAGCCCTTCCTTCACGATGGAATACGCGAGCACCGTAGCGGTGGTGGTTCCATCGCCAGCGATGTCGTTGGTCTTGGTCGCCACTTCCTTGAGAAGCTGGGCGCCCATGTTTTCATAGGGATCCTCGAGCTCGATTTCCTTGGCCACCGAAACGCCGTCCTTGGTGACCGTCGGCGCGCCGAACTTCTTGTCCAGCAGAACATTGCGGCCTTTGGGCCCTAGAGTAACCTTGACGGCCCTCGAGATCGTCTCGACGCCGACCAATAGCTTGCGTCGAGCATCTTCGCTGAACAGCAGCTGTTTCGCCATAGTTTAATTCTCCCTTACCTAAATGGATTAGTGACCTAGGAGGTCGCCTACAAGATACCCATAATAGGGCTGAATGACAAGATCTTTGAAGAAAAAACTAGCAAAAACGTTGAATACTTCGTATACTAACTACATGGATGAGTATCTTTTTATGGGGAAGACTTTCGCGCTTTGGCGGAGAAGGGTGGGGCAGGCGCTTATGCCCTTCGGCATAACCTTTCATCAATTTTGTCTGGTCAGACTGGCGCGGCGAATGGGATCGCTGAACTTGTCGGCGGCCGCTTCGGAACTCGGCATGGACAAGCCCACGCTCAGCCTTGTCGCGTTCAAGTGCGTGAAGCAAGGCTGGCTGCGCCGCATTTCCGTGGTCAAGGACAAACGTTCCACCCGCCTTGGTTTGACGGGAGAGGGGGAAGAGCTCTTGGACAGGATAGACGCCGCGAGGATCTTCGCGCCCGAATCCATGGGCGACGCTCTCGATGTGCTGGATTCGGAGGAGAGGGCTGCCTTGCGCAGGATGCTGGACAAGGTCTCAAGGCGCGCGAAGGATATATTTGTCTGAAAATCGGGATCCTGTCACGTTGAGGTCGGAAGACGCGGGAACCATAGGTTTTCAAAAAATGCCCGATATGCTAAAGTGAAAATGTGATAAACAGCCCACAGATTTTATTTTCCGACGATTCGATTGTCATCATAAACAAGCCCGCGGGTCTTTTGTCCATTCCCGATCGATACGACCCAGACGCTCCGGTGGCTCTTGCCTACCTGGAGGAGGAGTTCGGCCATCTCTTTGTCGTGCACCGGATCGACAAGGACACATCAGGCGTCCTTCTCTATGCGCGTGACGCGGAATCCCACCGGGTTCTCAACGCGCTTTTCCTTTCAAGAGCGGTCGAGAAATCCTATCTGGCGATCGTCAGGGGAAGGACGGAGAAGGATGAATGGGAATGCGATGCCCCACTTCTGGCCGATGCTGACAGATTGCACAGGACCCTCGTCGACTCCAAGCATGGAAAACCTGCGCTGAGTCGCTTTGAAACCCTCGAGCGCTACAGGGATTATTCGCTCATCCGGGTGCGCCCCGAGACGGGACGCACGCATCAGATAAGGGTGCATTGCGCCGAGACGGGGTACCCGATCGTTTCCGATCCACTCTATGGCGACGGGAAACCGGTTCTGCTTTCGCAGATAAAGCGCAAGTGGAAGGGGGATGCTTTCGACGAGAGGCCTCTTCTCGCGCGAACCGCCCTCCATGCCGAAAGAATCGCGCTTATCCTGCCGGGTGAGGGCGGGGCGATCGACATCACGGCGCCAATCCCGAAGGATTTGAGCGCTTTTCTCGCGCAATTGCGAAAGATCTCTCCTAAGCGAGAGCAGTGATTCGCTTTTGGTTTTTATATCGCAAATAGAGCCTGTTTTCCGCGACGGACCGGCCGCCCGTCGCGCTTCTTTCCAGGATGTTCAGCGTCTCCCCGTCAGCTTGATGAGATGGTAGCCGAATTGGGTTTGGATGACGTCGGATATCGAGCCAATCCCCAGGCCTTTGCAGGCCGACTCGAACGGGGCGACCATCTTGCCCGGGCCGAACCAGCCTAGATCGCCGCCCGACGATTTCGAGGGGCAGGTGGAATGCTCGCGTGCGAGACTTTCGAAATTGGCGCCCTGCTTTATTCTTTTGAGCAGTTCCTGGGCGAGTGACCTATCCTTTACCAGTATATGGCTGGCTCTCCATTCCATTGTGTTTCTCCTATTTCCATGCAAGGTGGAATTCAGCGATTTTGCTCACGACTTCCTCGATTTGTTCAATGGGGGGCAGAATCGTAGTCCTGAAATGAGCGGTTCCCTTCACCTGGCCAAAGCCGCTGCCCGATACGACACAGACGCCCGTCTGCTCAAGAAGGGCCATGCAGTATTCGTCATCGGTCCGTCCCTCGGGAATTTTAATCGTCGGGAAAGCATACATGGCGCCGGTGATTGGTTGGCATGAATAGCCGGGGATGCGGTTCAGTCCATCGGCAAGCATGATGGCGCGGCGTTTGAGTCCATCGAGGACGGCGTCTTTTTCCCTTTGGAAAAGCTCGTAGGAAGCCTCTCCCGGACGAGGAGGGCGCACCATCAAGTAGACGAGAACTTGTCCCGGAAGGTTCGCGCAGAGCGAGATGGATTGGAGCTTGGTTATCTGGGCAAGAACTTCCGTTGACAAATTCCTCACTTCCATGTAGCCACCACGTTGCCCGCATTCCCCAAGATAGCCCTTGGAGCATGAGTGGAAGCTGAAAAGGCTCACATCCTTTTGGCCAAGTTCCGTAAGGACTCTCGCGAATGAGAAAAAGCGGTCGCCCTTCCCGTAAATATTTTCCTGGTAAACCTCGTCGGCGAGAATGGAAAGGCCGTGCTCCTTCGCGAAATCGATCACCATCGCGATGTTGTCGCGGGAAAGGACGGAGCCCGTCGGATTGCCGGGATTGATAACGCAGATTGCCTTGACATTGACACCCGCGCCGCGCGCCGAGAGATATGCTTTATCGAGCATGTGCCGCGAAAGGCTCCAGCCTGTGGTTTCGTCCAGATGGTAGCCTACCTGGACGCCTCCATAGAGGGTTATGGTGGCTGAATAAAGCGGATATTGCGGCGTGGGAATCATGATACCGTCATGGCTAGAGGAGATGAGGAGACGCAAAGCCGCTTGCACTCCCTTTGAGGCCCCATCGGTAAGATAGATATGCTCGGGATCGGCATTCACCCGTAGGCTGTCATAGGAATCCCGCTCTTGGATGAATTCGGCGACGGCGTCGCGAATGAACTTGAGCCCCTTGGAATCGGAATATGCCCCGAGGCCAAATTTTGATTCACTTAAAATGGTCTTGGCTCGGGCGAGAATGTCCTCGGGGAAGGCCGCCGGAGCCGCGGCGATTAGTTCAGGCCATTCCGTCAGCGCGAGTATTTGCCGCACATAGGTAAGCGGCTTTTGTCCCAATGCCTGGGGATTGCCGATGTTGCAGTAGATCACCTTCCGGCCAGCGCGCTCGAGCTCCTGGGCTCGAGCCACGATCGGCCCGCGAACGGCATAATGGGTATCGAGAACCGCTTTTCCCAGATCGGAGAGCGTGAGAGGCATACCTGCTCCTTGTATGACGTTTCGCCTCCAGGCAAAACTCCTCAGCCAGTATAGCCGAGCCTGTAACGCTTAGTCAAACTTGCGGCATTATTTACTTTTAGGATGAGATATGGCATTGTGTAACCGCTTCTATTGCCGCCGCCAAGCGCGGCGGCGACCAATTCGCATTCTGGAGGATCATATGCCGGTCAATCTCAAGGGACGCAGCTTCCTCACGCTCAAGGATTTTAGCCCCGAGGAGATCCGCTACCTACTCGACCTTTCCCACGATTTAAAGGCGAAAAAGCGCGCGGGCGTCAAAGGCGAGGCGCTCTACCGTAAGAATATCGTGCTTATATTCGACAAGGCATCTACCCGGACCCGCTGCGCCTTCGAGACAGCATGTTGGGATGAAGGAGGCAACGCCACCTTCCTCACGAATTCGCAGATGGGCAAAAAGGAATCGGTCGAGGATACGGCCAAGGTTCTTGGACGCATGTACGACGGCATTCAATACAGGGGCTTTTCCCAGAAACTGGTCGAGGATCTGGCGAAATACTCTGGTGTTCCCGTGTGGAACGGCCTCACCGACGAGGATCATCCGACCCAGATTCTCGCCGATCTCCTCACCATCGAAGAGCATGTCCGCAAGCCGCTCAACAAGGTAAAGATGGTCTACTGCGGCGATGCCAGAAACAATATGGGCAACGCCCTCATGATCGGGAGCGCGAAGATGGGCCTCCATTTCGTCGCCCTCGCTCCTAAGGAGCTATGGCCCAACGAAGCGCTCACCGCCGAAATGCGGAAAGCAGCGGCCAAGACAGGCGGCATGATCGAGTTTTTCAGCATAGAAAACGCGGATAATGCCCTTGCCGGCGCCGATGTCCTCTACACCGATGTTTGGGTCTCGATGGGCGAGGAGGCGAAGTTCGCCGAGCGTATCGCCCAGCTGAAAGCGTACCGGGTGACCATGGATTTCGCGAAGAAGACGGGCAACCCTGACGTGATATTTCTGCATTGCCTTCCCGCATTCCACGACACCGAAACCGCGGTGGGCCTGGACATCGAAAAGCAGTACGGTATCAAGGAGATGGAAGTCTCAGACGAGCTTTTCAGGTCCCGCCATTCCGTCGTCTTCGATCAGGCCGAGAATAGGCTCCACACGATAAAAGCCGTCATGGTTTCCACGATCGGCGACGTCTGAGCCAAAAGGAACAACGTGAACGAACTATACGACCCGCGTCCCAAAGCCGAAAAGACCCTCCTCGTTGGTGTCGAAGCCGATTCAATCAAAAAGGAAGAGGCATCCAGTCTGCTGCGCGAACTTGCCGGCCTCGCGAAAACCCTTGGTCTCGAGGTCGTCGACACGATGTCGGTGAAACTCAGGGACAAGACGGCGAGTCTCCTCCTCGGCACGGGCAAGGCGGATGAAGTGGTTGCCGCCGCCAAGGCGGCCGATGTGGATTCCATCATTTTCGACCACGCGCTCAGCCCTTCCCAGCAAAGAAACTGGGAAGAACTCTCCGGCAAAAAAGTCTACGACCGATCCGAACTCATCATCAAAATCTTTTCTTCGCGAGCGCTGACAAAGGAAGCGAGCCTCCAGGTTGAGCTGGCACGGCTTGAATTCTCCCTGCCGCGTCTCGCCCACTCCTACGAAGATCTTTCGAGGCAGCGCGGCGGTCGCTATGGCACGAAGGGATCGGGCGAGCAGAAGATCGAGTTGGACCGTCGATCCATCGAGCGCAGAATCCACGATATCAATGAGGAAATGAAGGATGTCCGCAAATCGCGCGATGTCCAGCGCAAGCGCAGGGAGCGCATCGACGTGCCCAGGGCGGCCATCGTCGGCTACACGAACGCGGGGAAATCCAGCCTTCTCAACGCGCTGACCAACGCGGCGGTGCTCGCGGAGGATAAGCTCTTCGCGACGCTCGATCCGACAACGAGAAAGCTTATCCTCAAATCGGGCGCGACGCTGCTGATGACCGATACGGTCGGTTTCGTGCGCAATCTTCCCCACAATCTCGTGGACGCGTTCAAAGCCACCCTAGAGGAAGCGTCCAGCGCCGATCTCCTCATCCATGTGGCCGACGCCTCTGATCCGGAAGTTGAAATCCATATGGCCACGACGGAAAAAGTATTATCCGAAATCGGCGCGGGCAGCCTGCCACGAATTCTCGTTCTCAATAAAATCGATATCGCCGATCCTTTGGCGCTCGACCATTGGAAAAGGATACATCCCGAAGGACTGGCGATTTCCGTGAAGTCGGGGCAAGGTCTCGATCAGCTAGTCTCGATCATAGAAAAAAGCCTCACCTCCGGCATGGAGGAGGTCGTGCTCGCCATTCCGCATTCCGAATATTCGCTTATCCCCCTTCTTCACCGCGAGGGTCTGGTCCTCGAGGAGAAGACTGAGGATGAATGCACAATAGTCCGGTGCAAGATTCCCAATCGACTCGAGAGCAAAGTCGGGAAATACCGCCGCTGAAACCTGGAGAGAAGCATGAGAGAGATCAAATCCGCGCTGATCGTCGGCGCTGGCGCCATCGGTGCGGCCGTGGCGTCGAGAATATACGATGTCGACCCCGAGGCGATCGCGCTGTGGACGGCGGGTGAACGCAGAGCGCGTTATCTCCGCGATGGGCTCATCATCAACGGAAAGCGATACGACTTCCGCATGGCGGAAGCCTTGCGGGACGCCCCGAGCGATCTCATCCTCATCGCCGTCAAAAGCTATAGCCTGGCCGAAGCCATCGAGGGTATACGCCCTTTCGTCGGTCCCGATACGACCATTCTCTCCCTTCTCAACGGCATCGACAGCGAGGAAATCCTGAGGGTGGAATTCGGAGCCGATAAAGTGCCGCTCGCGTTCATGATAGGGATCGATTCCATAAGAATCGGCAACAAGACGGAATTCGCCTGCGCCGGCGAAATACGCTTTGGATTCGAGAGCAACGATCCTGCCGCCCTCAACGACCGAGTGGCCGCCGTTTCGCGCTTTTTTTCATCGCACAATGTCGATCATTCCGTACCGGCAGACATGGTGAAAGCGCTCTGGTTCAAGTTCATGCTCAATGTGGGGCTCAACCAGTGGTCTGCCTTGCTGCGCGGCTCCTATGGGCTGTTCCAGAAAAGCGCTTCGTCGAAGAAGCTTCTCGTCGAGACGATGAAGGAAGTGATCGCGCTTTCCGACGCTTGCGGGAAGGGGCTTGTCCTCGCGGACATCGATACTGTGTTGACCACGCTGGAAAAGCTGGAAGTGGGAGGGCGCACCTCCATGCTCCAGGATGTCGACGCACGGCGCAAAACCGAAGTTGAGATTTTCTCGGGTGTTGTCATCGAAAAATGCCGCGAGTGCGGGCTTTCGGCGCCCATCAATGAGCTGCTTTTTCTCGCTATTAAAGCCCTTGAGGATAGTTTTGGGCTCGGCCTAGCGGTTCCGTAAGCCCGAAATTTCGCCCGACCAGTAGGCTTCGAGTTCGCCGTCCTCCCCCCTGAGCAGCAAGCGCCCCGAATCATCGACGCCCTCTATCCTTCCCACTCTCGTCTGGCCGATTTCCGGATGGCCGATCGAAAAAAATATTTCTTCGCCAAGGCTCCACATTGCGCGGAGATATTCCCCGCGCCACTCTTTTTTCTCCAGATAGGCGGCGGCCGCTTGTCCGATGGCCAAAGCCAAATCGCTCATCCCGGGAAACGATGCCGGAATTTCCCCGGTCTTCCAGTCCAGCGCTTCCTCCATGCTCGTGGCCGAGGCGGCAAGGGCTTTGGGGTAAGCGGATTTCTTCACATTGAGGCCTATGCCGGCGAACAGCCAGCCATTGGAGACTTCGCAGAGGAGACCGCCGAGTTTTCGATAGCCATTCAGCTTGTTATCGACGATTGTCATCCCCATGACGTCATTGGGCCATTTTACCTGGAAAGTCGCGGACGTATTTCCAAATTCCGAAAGCACATCGCGGACGGCTAGACCGATTCTGAGGGGCATCGCCGCCACGCTGGAGAAATCGCCCCGCAGGCAGAGTGTCATAAGCATCGAAGCGCCCGCCGATCCAGTCCATGAGCGGCCTTCGATTCGGCCTCGACCAGCGGTTTGTCTCTCTGCCAAGACAATCAGGCGCGGCTCTTTGGCGTTTCCAGCGAGACGCTTCGCCTCGTCCATCGTGGAATCTACTTCCGGATATCGCGCAATGATAAAGTCCATCGCTTAACGATAGAAGGTTTGCCGCATTTTTTCAATCTTGCGTCCCGCGCCATACTTGTATTCGATCCGTGGATACGTATTATGAAACGGATTGGGGCGGTGTGCTTGCTATCGTGGCAGCCCGCTCAGGCTGCAAAACATGCTAAAATAAAAACCGGGAGGAGTCAGCGATGTGCGGGATTATTGGATATTCAGGTCCCAGGAAAACTTCGTCCGTTCTTCTCGAAGGCCTTCGGCGCCTCGAATATCGCGGATATGATTCGGCGGGCATAGCCGTGGGTGGTGGCAACTATGGGAATTATCCGCTCGGCATCGTCAAATCGGTGGGCAAGATCGCCGCGCTCAAAGTGGCCATACCAGCCGATCTGGACGGCAAATGGGGCATCGGCCATACACGATGGGCCACCCATGGCGGCGTGACGGTCCTCAACGCCCATCCCCACACCGACAGCTCGGGCAAAATCGCCGTCGTGCATAATGGGATCATTGAAAACCACCATTCCCTGAAGGCGATGCTTGAAAAAAAAGGCTACGTCTTCGTCAGCGAAACGGACACGGAAGTCATACCACATCTCATCGCCGAATATTACAAGGGCGATCTCCTTGAGGCGGTGAAGGCGGCCATCCAAAACCTGCAGGGCACGTATGGAATAGCCTGCATCCACGCGGATGAGCCGGGCAGGATCGTGGGGGCGAGGAACGGCAGTCCCCTGGTCATCGGAATCGGTACCGGGGAAATGTTCCTCGCGAGTGACATAACCGCGATGGTGACTTACACCGACAAGGTCGTCTACCTTAATGACGGCGAAATCGTGGATATTGGCCAGGATTATTACACGATTATCGACAGGGAAGAGCGCAAGGTCGATAAGAAGGTTGATCAGATTACGTGGGAACTCGGCTCCATCGAGAAAGGAGATTTTCCCTGCCACATGGAAAAGGAAATCTTCGAACAGCCCGAATCCATAGCCAGGGCCTTGAGCGGGCGCCTCGATGCCGAAAACGCCACCGCCAAGCTGGGCGGCCTCAATATCGATCGAAGAAGGCTTTCGGCCACGGGAAGGGTCAAGATCATTGCGGCTGGAACCAGTTGGCATGCCGGTCTTGTCGGTTCGCATCTCCTCGAGTATGTCGCTCGGATTCCCGCCCAGGCTGAGCTGGCGAGCGAAATACGCTACCGGAATCCTGTCGTGGAAAAGGACAGCCTCTGGTTCACCGTTAGCCAGTCAGGCGAAACCGCCGATTCGCTTTATGCAATGCGGGAAATCCAGCGAAAAGGGGCCCCTGTTCTCGGCATCTGCAATGTCGTCGGCTCGACGATCGCAAGAGAGTCCGATGGAGGCATCTACGTCCACTCAGGCCCGGAGATCGCCGTGGCTTCAACCAAGGCATTCACGAGCCAGCTCGCGGCTTTCTATCTGTTCACGCTCCTTATCGCCCGCATGCGCGATATGTCCAGGGATGAAGGGATGAAATTCTTGGCCGCTCTCCAATCGGTTCCCGGGATGGTCGCCACGGTGTTAAAGCAGCGCGACCATATCCAGGCAGTCGCGAAGAAATACTGCAAAGCCAAGGACTTCCTCTTCCTCGGGCGCGGGATCCTCTATCCCATCGCGCTTGAAGGCGCGCTCAAGCTGAAGGAAATCAGTTACATCCATGCCGAAGGCTGCAGCGCTGGAGAAATGAAACATGGGCCCATTGCGCTCGTCTGCCAGGAGGTTCCCAGCGTTTTCCTCGTATCGGATGATTTCCTTCGCGAAAAAACGATATCGAATATCAGGGAAATCAAAGCCCGCGGCGGGCCGATCATAGCGATCGGCGTCGAGGGTGACGAAGAGACCGCAAGTCTTGCCGACGATTTTATCCCTGTGCCAAAATCGGATCCACGATTCTACCCCTTCACGATGGTCGTGCCGCTCCAGCTTTTTGCGTATTTCTGCGCCCTTGAGCTCGGACGGGACGTGGACCAACCGCGTAATCTCGCGAAAAGCGTGACGGTCGAATGAGGGAGCTTTATAGCCGCATGTAACGATGGGGTCCGCGAAGCTTGTCTCCGCGGGAAAATTGCGCGGCAGCGCGCTCTAAAAAAAAGATTGTCCATTGTGCGGGCAGGGGGTATACTGTTCAAGATTTTTTTACCGATTCTCAAGGAGGAATTATGAAGAGGGCGATTCTCGCTACGGTACTCATCCTCTCCCTCGCTTTGGTCGGCTGCGCGAGCGCCGCGAAGAGCGATACGATCAAGGTGGGCTGGTTCGGCGCGCTTACCGGCGACCAGGCCGTGTGGGGTGAAAACGAATTCAACACCGTAAAAATGCTGTTCGAGGAATACAATGCGGCGGGCGGCATCGAAGTTGGCGGCAAAAAATATAAGCTGGAAGTGATCGGCTACGACAACAAGGGCGACGCCCAGGAAGCCGTCAATGTCGTGAAGAGGCTGACTGGCCAGGACAAGGTTGTCGCCATTCTCGGCCCCAACGCCTCGGGAAACGCCATCCCCATAGCTCCGGTGCTCGAGCAGGCCAAAGTGCCCGATATCGCCACCGTGGCGACCAATCCCAAGGTCACCGTCATCGATGGGAAAGTCAAACCCTATAATTTCCGTGTCTGTTTCATCGACCCCTACCAGGGCGCCGTGGCAGCCGGCTATGCCTATGACAAGCTCAACGCTCGAAAGGCCGCCATCCTCTATGATGTCTCCGATGACTATTCGCAGGGGCTGCGCGAATTCTTCAAGATAAATTTCGAGAAGAAAGGCGGAACGATCGTGGCCGACGAATCCTTCAATGGAGGCGACGTGGATTTCAGGCCACAGCTTTCCAAGATAAAGGCGGCGAAGCCCGATATCATTTTCATGC
>Ga0172379_10000940_pt1 | contig 64456 bp, 52 predicted proteins | sample GrowelOW334metaG_FD_119756 | JGI IMG/M metagenome (GOLD analysis project Ga0172379, IMG submission 119756) | Groundwater microbial communities from an aquifer near a municipal landfill in Southern Ontario, Canada - Groundwater well OW334 metaG | ecosystem: Environmental > Aquatic > Deep... | reverse complement strand
TCTCACGTCTTCTTTTTCTTTAGCAGTAACGGCCAGCTTGCGCCTGACACTTTCCGCTTCTTTCGCAGTAAGAGCAAGTTTTTTAGCAGTTACCACTAGCCTACTTCTCACGTCTTCTTTTTCCTTAGCAGTAACGGCCAGCTTGCGCCTGACACTTTCCTTCTTTTTAGCTAAAAACTTTAACTTAGTTATCACATTATCGTTCGTGGAAGTTACAATTTTTTTGTTTTTGTATATGTCGTTTCCTTTTTCCGCCTTTACGGCAACTATTTTAGCCTTCAGTCCTAATTTTTTTAGCATACTTTATTTTTTTAATTATATTACACATCAATAATAGGCTTGTTTTAAATCAACTACCTCGCAGCAAGCTGACGAGGTATAGTAAGGAATATTTTTTCATTGAAAAACCGATGGTTTCTCAAACTCTTCCTTGCAAAGTAACCTCGGAGCAAGCTCACGATGGTATAATAATTAATTAAACCCTTTTAAAAAACTTAATCTCTTATTTCATCACGACATAATGATTAAGAGCCGAGCGAGTAGCTGGTCCCACATAACCAGCAGCTTCAATGCCGTTTGCCGATTGAAATTTTTTGACTGAATCTTCGGTCGCCTGACCGAAATAGCCAGTCGGCGCGACATCGGCCGGAAAGTAGCCCAGACACTGCAGGAGATTTTGAAGCTGGCGAACCTGCTTTTGAGTACTCCCAAAAGACAAAAACTTGGTAAAAGTGGCGGCAGTAGTGCAGGCCGCGGGAGCCGCGGGGGCAGGCGTCACAACAGCCGGGGCAGATGCTGCGGACATCACGCCAGCAAATGCGATCAGATTGCTGCTGTTTACTTCTTCTTTATCGGCAAACACCACTAACCGCTTGGAATACTGTTTGGCACTTTTATTCCAAACTCCTTCGCAGGTGATGAGATTAAGGTGTACTTTTCCGTCATTTGAGTTAAACACTTCTGGAACATCCGCATTCGGATCATACGTCTGAAATTCACTAATCACAAAGGTAATAATTGTTCCTTTGTCATCCTGGACGTATATTTTGTCTCCCTTTTTTAATTTAGATAAATTATTAAATATCCCGGACGTACCGTCTTTCCACCAGCCATAATGGCCGGTAATAACGGCACTACCATTATCTCCGGGACGCGACCCGAGATTAAACCAGGCAGCGTTAGCGGGGTCTTTTGGTACATCCACCGCTCCCTGAGGCGTAAGACCTACCGACTCAAGAGCAATATTAATATTAATCTTTGGAATTTTTAGACGAATTGGCAGCCCCGCACCTGCCTGGCCGGCAGGCAGGCTCGGTTGTTTTGGAAAAGTGATACCCCAGATAGCTTCGACTGACTTTCCGTCAATTAAATTTTGCAAAGCCTGACTATTGGTCGGTGAGGCGGGCTTTGTATCAGAACCCTGAACAGGCGAACCAAAAATCAGAAATAAAATAATTACTGAATAAAATACAATTCCCACAATACTGGCAATTAACAATGGCTGTTTTAATGAGATTTTCGATGGCATAAATAATCAACAATAGAAAGGCTCCGTCTAAGCGGAGCCTTTCTTACCTCCAAAAGAAATCCATTACTGAGCACATTTGTTAATCCTGCCGCCTAGATTATATATTTTATTACCTGCCCGCCGACTTGTCCACCGAAGCATCAGCGGAGGCGGAAGCTTCAGCGCAGGCGGGGAATTATAATAAACGAAGTTAAAACTAATATGAGGATGCTAAAGAGTATAATGATATTCCATGAAATACCTTTCTGGTCAGGGGCAATCCCTGCATCCGGCAGTGCCGGAACGGCAGTAGCTGCAACGGTAGGAGCCACAACCACGGTCGCAATCGCGAAATCTCTCGCCATCAGACCATTGGCTTCACCTTTGGCGGTAACGGTGTTTGTCGTGGTTTTAGTAAGTCTCATGCGACAGGTATAGGTCCACGTCTCCGTGATATCAAGTTTTGAATCGCTGTTTGTGTCGCCGGAAATATATCCCACAGGGCTACATTTATCATCAGAAAGACTGATATTGCTTAAGGCGACTGTTCCCGGGTTGGTAACTTTATTGGCGTAGGTAACCATTCCTTCGCCGGCCGGCAACGTCAGCGGATTGGGAACTTTGGTTACATGAATTAAGGGTGGCACGACCGGTAAGCCGACAACAACCGTCGCGTTGGCGATATCGGTTGCACTTATGCCATTAGCCCAGCCAGTCGCCGTAACAATGTTCGTGTGAGTTTCTGAAAGCGTCTTGGAACAGGTGTAGATCCAAGTTTCATTCAAATCGAGCCTGGCGTCGGCATTAGCATCACCAGAAATTAATGTTATAGGACTGCAAGTGTCGCCGACCATTGTTACATTGCTCACCGGAACCGTTCCGATATTGCGAAGGGTGTAAGTGTATTTTACCAAACCTGAACCACCTGGTAGGGCTAAAGGGCTGGGTACTTTTACTACATCAATAAGAGGTGGTACAGGCGCATTGCCGCCACCTCCGCCGCCACCTGATGAAACTGGTGCGATGTCGTTGTTAGTGATGGTACAGGTCTTCACATCACCCAATGCAAGAGTAATCGTACCATCCGCAGCGCAATTGCCGCTAATGGTGGCCACATAATCAGAATCAGAAGTTTCGGAAACTGTGTGTAATCCTGTCACAGTAGTACTTGCGACTCCCGATACCACGCTACTGCCGTCGATAAAGAGCGGAAAATCAGAAATCGCCTTAGTGCCGCCGCTATCATTAACGATAACCTTGTTCACAATGAGTTGAGGCGCGATATCATCATTAGTGATTGTACAGACTGTTGACTGTCCATTGGCCAGAGTAATTTGGCCGCTAGCAACAGTAATACCATTCGTGCATGTCCATAAGGAAGTACTGTAACCCGCTGGTCCTGATTCAGATAAGGTGTAGGTGCCGGCTGAAAAAGTGCCGTCGCTGACTACGTCAGTAGAGCCAGCGGCACCAGAACCAGTCAAAGTTATCGGGCCAGTTGCCGTTAAAGTCCAATCTGATTCAACAGCGGTGCCGCCGTTGTCTTTGACTAAAATTTTGTTGAGAGTTAAAGACGGAACGGCTGCGCAGGTCGGCACGGTAATGGTGTTGGTATCCAAAGTTACGGCACCATCAGCGGCCACGCCGCGCGCCAAGACTCTGCCGCTTACGGTTGCGCCGGTATTCAGCGTAATATCGTCAGCTGCAATAATGGTTCCAACAAACGTCGTGGTTGTACCGAGAGTCGCTGAACTGCCAACTTGCCAATACACGTTGCAACCCGGAGTACCTACGCCTGGATTACTAAATACAACCGAGGCGCCCGAAATAGTTGTGAGTGTACTGCCAATTTTAAAGACCCAAACGGCATTGGGGTTGCCCTGGGCATTAAGAGTGAGCACTCCTCCCGACGATATCTGAACCGACGATGAATAACAATAAACGCCCGGAACAAGCGTTTGTCCGGCTAAATCGGTCGGACCAAAGGGGCCAAAGTCGCACCCCTGATTGAGATCACCGTAGGCGCTAGTAGCAGCCGTCTGCGCCAAACCAGCCGTTGCATCGGTTTGATGAACCGCATGTCCGGTAAAAACTCCCGGGCCGTCATTTGCAACGGTTCCAAAAAAACCAGTGATTGAAGTACCCGGGCTAAGTCCGAGATCGCCATGGAGAACCGTAGATCCAGTATTTGTCACGGTCGAGGCGCCCAAAACCGCAAAACTTGCCGCGTTACCCAAAGTGGGCGCAGTAGCCGCCGCTAAAACAACGTTCGGCCCAGCTAGGCCGAGCGCAACAAGCATAAAGAAAATGACTAATATGGTTAATATTGAATTTCTATTAAATATTTTCATACATGCAATACTTAGGTTAAATTGCCAATTTCTTTCGCGCCAGGTAGAGCGAAAATAGAACAACAAAAATACCAATCGGAATAATAACATTCCAGGAAACACTGCTACTGCTGCTAGGATCGATTCCCGTATTTGGAAGACTGGGCGTAGGTGTAGGCGTAGGTGTAGGTGTAGGTGTTGGCGTGGGCGTTGGGGTCGGTGGAACGACCACAGCCGCGATGTCATTATTGGTAATCGTACAAGTCTTGTTGTCGCCGGCAGCCAGCGTCACACTGCCACTTGAATTACAATCCCCGCTGAAACTTTGCGTATAAGAGGCATTTGAATCTTCACTCACTACATACGTACCGGCAGCCAGTGAATAAGAAGTTCCGGGCGAAGCCGTTCCACTTGCCGGACTTCCTGAAACGTCAGTCCCGGAAAGTTTTACATGTAGATTAAAACTGGAAGCAGCTGTGGTGCCGCCATTGTCGTTAATAACTGTTTTGATGATATGGAGAGTGGCTGGGGAGACCGCGCAAGTCGGTACGGTAATGGTGTCCGTATCGGTCGTAACCGTTCCGCCATACGTCAAGGCTCTTCCTGTCCACGTAGTATTAGCACCCACGGTAATACCAGAATTATCAATTACTGTTCCCACAAACGTCGTATTGGCGGCAAGTGTTGTCGCCGCTGTTGGTGTCCAAAAAACATCGCAAGCTGAGGCACCAGCCAAAGTAACAACCGCGCCGGCCGTCGAATTAAGCGCGCCATCGGGTCTGAAAATGTACGTTCCACTGCCACTAAGAGTAAGCGGACCGCCTACATTCATCGCCCCCGTACTGCAATATACTCCGGGAGCATACACACCGATAGCACCGTGGGTCGTATCAGTAGAGAGATTAATCGCTCCGGGCGCAAAAGTAAATGTACACGGCTGAGAAGCCAAACTAGATAAGGCACTGCCCTGATCTGTGCCGGCCGTAGCATACGGAGCGCCAGATCCGTAGTTTGTGTGAACGCCCAAGGGAGCAACCGCTGGTCCGGTGGTAAATCCGATATCTCCGGTGATCGTCGTTCCTGCCGTTGTGTTGGTATAGGTGCTACCGAGAACACCATAGGTGGCCGCCAATCCAAGAGATGGCGACGTAGCCGCAAGCACGGTGTTTGTTCCAATCAGAACAAACACAAAAAAAACAGCTAATGCTGAGGCTGAACCTTTAACAAATTTTTTCATAAATTTGATTTTTAAGAGTAATTTTGTATATTTAAACTAATCTTACCTTATTTATATTATACCCTCTCCCTTATAATCTTCGCAAATTTTAGCGATATTTTGCAATATTTGAAATTCTAATTATTTCAACTGTTTTCCCAGCGTCAGCTTCCTTCTCTGGGGGTATCCCCTTTGCCAAGACAAGAAAAACCGAAAAACAAATTACAAGCCCAATTTATTCTTAACTTTATTAACCACGTCGCTGACATTCCAATTTACTTTGACTAAATATTCATAAGTGCCGCGATCGACCGCTTCGGCGACTTTTTGGGCATCGCTTAAGTTAGTTAAAATTATTACCTCGGCGGTTTTGCCCCATTCGTCATCTCTTAATTTGGTTAGCATCGTCATCCCGTCCATTTTAGGCATTATCAAATCAAGCAAAATCAAATCCGGATGATTTTCCAAAGCAATTTTTAAGCCTTCTTGGCCGTCTTTAGCCGTTAAAACGCTGACCTTTTCTTGATCAAACTGTGATGATAGGGCTTCAAGAACGGTCGGCTCATCATCAATGATTAACAGAATTTTTTTCATAGTTTTTGCAATCTTATTAAATTATTATTTAATATCGGGATTTTTTTGATTTTTCAGCGGCAAAACGATATAAAAAGTTGTTCCTTTATTCTCCGCCGATTCAAACCAGACTTTGCCGCCGTGAGCCTCCACGATGCCTTTGACGATATAAAGACCCAAGCCCGTGCCTTCGGTCGATATGTTGGCGGTATTGTCGGCTCTAAAAAATTTCTGAAAGACCCGGCTTTGCTGATTTTGAGGGATGCCGAAACCGAAATCTTTAACAAAAAACTCAACCTTGTCGCCCAAACGCTTTAGGCCGATAATTATTTTTTTATCCTTGCCGGAATACTTGATCGAATTGCTGATTAAGTTGGAAAAAGCTTGATAAATTTTACCTTGGTCGAAATTAAAAACCAGTTTATCGGGAAAAGATCTGTCAAACTTTATGCTTATATTTTCTACCGGCAAATTAATCCTTTGATCTTTAATTACATTATTTATCAAAATAACGATATCGCCTGGTTTTTTTTCAAGTACGAATTTTTGCCCGGTTTCAATGCGGGAAACATCAAGCAGATCATTAACCAAGCTGATCATCCGTTCATTGCTGTTGTAAACCTGCCTTAGAAAATCAAATTGCTTGGGTGTTAGTTTGCCCGCCTTTTCGTCTATCAATAGCTGGCTAAACCATTTAATGCCGGTCAGCGGCCCGCGCAATTGATGCGAAGCAACCGAAATGAATTCCGATTTTACCCGGTCAATTTCCCTGGCTTTAGTGATATCGCGAATAATCGCCATTACCGCCGGCTGGCCGTCGAATTCCACGACCGAGCTGCTGACTTCGATCGGCAGCAAACTGCCATCTCTTTTTACAACCTCAAATTCATACCGGCTAGGCACTTGTTCGCCCCTCATTCTCTTAACATATATATCCATCACCCTTTTTTTATCTTTAGGCGATACGAAATCTATCAGCGGCTTGCCCAGCACCTCTTTAGCTTTATAGCCGGTAATATTTTCCGAACTTTTATTGGCAAATTTGTATAGTCCATCTTGAATGACTAAAACCGCATCATTGCTGTTTTCCACCAGAGTGCTGTACTTTATTTCCGATTGCCGGATTCTTTCCAAATACTCATGATGATCCGTAACGTCTTCGACAATCGTCAAAAAATATGCCGGTTTGTTTTTGACGTCTCTAACCAGAGTGGCGCTAATATGGACATAAATAATTTTTTTGTCTTTTCGTAGGTAGCGCTTTTCCATGTCATAGTTGGAAATTTTACCGCTTATCAATTCTTTGACTTTTGCCACATCCCTTTTAACTTCCTCCGGATGGGTAATATCGCCGAAAGTTAATTTTTGCAATTCCTTTTGCGAATACTGAAGCATTTTAACGGCGGCTAAATTCACATTTAAAAAACGGCCGTCCAACCCGATTAAAAAAATCGGCACCGGACTATTTTCATAAATCGCCCGGAAACGGGCTTCGTTATTGGCTAAATTCTCTTCCGCTTCATACCGCGCGGTAATATCGCGAATGTTGCACTGGACAACTTTCGTATGGTCAATCAGGTACACATTACTGACAAACTCCACGTGAAAAGTCATGCCCGATTTCGTCCGCAAAGGCAGATTTTCGTAATGGATGTATTTTTTGCGTTTCAATTGCTCAAATGATTCTTTGGAAGCAACGATGTCTTTAAATAAACCAATTTCCCAGAGCTTCCGTTTCAAAAATTCCTTATGGCTATAGCCCAGCATCTGAATTAAATACGGGTTAACTTCCCTGATTTCTCCGGTTTCGGCATCAAGGATAAGGATGCCATCCTTTGCCGCCTCAAATAAGCGGCGATACTTTTGCTCGGATAAAACCAGCTGGTTTTGACGTTCTTGGTTTTCGGTAATATCATTAAAGCGCCAAACTCGGCCGACGATTTTCCCGTCGATACTTTGCGGAATCGATTGCCGGTCAAACACCCGGCCATCTTTAAAATTTATCTGATCAGACGAAGTTAATGAAGGGTGGCGGTAAAGATAATTAACTTTAGCTAAAAATTCCTTCGGCTTGGCCAATTGACTGACGACATAAGCCAATAATTTTTTGTCATCTTTCAAACTTGCCAATCTATTCGGAATTTTCCATAAATTAAGAAACTGCTGGTTGCAGAAGACGACCTTGCCGGCCTTACTAATTACCAAAATGCCTTCCAGCGATGTCTGAGTGATGGAATTCAACAATGAAGTTTCTTGTTTTAGATTTGTTTGAATAGCGTAGCTTTCCGAAATATTGCGCGACAGACCCATCACGCTTTCAACTCCGCCTCGCTGATCTTTTATCGGCGTTAATTTGGTTGAAAGCCAAACCGGTCTGAAAGAAAAAGATGACAAATTTTCATAGTAGCTTGGCCGGCCGGTTTTGAAAACTTGATCCAGATTATTTTTCTGCCGTCTATAAATTGCCGGCGGGAACAAAGCCTTTATCTTTTGACCGATAATTTCAGCCGGCTTGGCGTTAAGCTGTTTGGCGCCGAATTCATTGACATAAATAACCACGCCGTCTTTATTCAACAAATAAATACTGTCATTGGCCATTTTGGCTAAAGTTTCATAGCGCCGCTCCGTTTCTTTTTTTTCGGTAACATCCCGAAAAATTCCCATCAATCTGGTTTGACCGGCCGACTCGATCAAATTGACATTTAAGTTGGTATGCCTGACTTGGCCGCCTTTGGTGATAATATCAATGTCAAACAAGCTTCGAGATCTTCTTTTGACAATTTGCTTGAATAAAGCAAAAGTTGATCGGCGCGAAGCTTTGGGATGCAAGGCTTTAATACTCATGGACAATAATTCTTTTTTGGGGTAGCCGAATAACTGGCAAGCCGCCTCGTTAACATTTAAAATCCAGCCGTGATAATCGGCAATGACAACCGCGTCGGGAATATGATTAAATAAAAGCCGATATTGTTCATCGCCCTGAACCGACGAAAGACAAATGGCGTTAATTTGATTTTTCCTAGGCATAAAATTATTACTTTATAATATTAGGCGTTTTTCGCAGGCGATAGAGCCAAAAAATTGCCAGTAATAAAACTATCAAAGTTACTGCTGTCGTCTGCCAATTTAAATACTGATACACCATCACCCAAAAATTGCGGCTAACCGTAAAGGTGGCCACCGCGCTGGGCTGGCTTTTTATTTTAGCGGCCGGATCAACTAAGACGGCATAAACCGTATGATTTCCCGGCGCCAATTCCGCGATACTTTGCGAATGGTCAACGCGCCAAGCGCCTTGGGCATCAGCGCGAGTCTGATAAATCAAGGCCTGATCGCTATGGATGTAAACCACCACGTCGGAATTAGGCAAAGCCGTGCCGGAAAAACTTAAAATATCGCCGGCCGCTGAGACGGCCGCTCCGGCCGTGGTGACAGTTGGTACGGGAATACCCGGCAATTCCACGGCTTTAGTCGTCTCGCTGATTATGGAAACCGGCGGGACGACTGGCAAAACAGCGGCTTGGCTGCCAGCCTGCGGGACGACTGGTGCTTTAACCGTTGTTTTAGTTATGGTTAAAGTCGCCGCCGCGCTTTGATTACCCGCCGCGTCCAAGGCCATAGCCGAAATTAGATGCTGGCCGTCGCTTAAAGCGAAAGTGCTGGGCAAAATAAAACTCCAAGCTCCGTTGCTGTCGCTTGCAGCCGTAAATTGATTGTTATCAACGGCGATGAGAATTTTATTATCGGCATCTGCCACGCCGACAATTTGTAACGTCGCCGCCGTAATGCTGAGGTTATTTTTTGGTGCTAAAATTATCGGAACACTTGGCGGCAAGGTAGTGATATTTAAAATTACCGGATCCGAAAACGGGCTGACATTACCGGCGCTATCAATCGCTTTAACCGTTAAAGAATGATCGCCTGAATTCAAATTAAAATCCTGGCTAAAAATACCATCACTGCCAGCCAGATTATCTAACCGGCCGATTAAAACGCCATTATCATATAAATCAATTTTAGCCATAGTTTCCGCTAAGCCGGAAATTACCGCTAAAGTTTCTTTGGTCGGAGTAACAAGCGGGTTTAAAATCGGTTTGGCCGGCGGCACACTATCAATAATAAGCACCACGCCACCGGCCGGCGGCGCTTCCGGCTCAGAAATCGGCGTCAGAGCCGGGGCTTGAATCGGAGCCTCAAAAACATTAATTGCCGGCACGGTTTTTTCATTGCCAAAATCATCGACGGCCCAAATTTTAACGAAATAATCAGTCGTTAAAGTTAGGCCGGTAATAATCGTTGAAATAGTCAAAGGATTATTTAAAGCAGCGTCATTAGCTATGCTCCATTTACTGGCAACACCGCTGCGGCTATCAACATTATTTTGGTTGGTGCCATGCCATAGTTCATAATGGCTAAAATTGGCATCGGTATTAGCTTCCCAAGCCAAAGTAACCGAATTATCGGTACTGGCGAATTTATTTAAAGATAATAAGCCCAGCGGCGGCGCCGTATCCACGGAAAAATCCGCGGATTCATACTCTGGGCTGGCCACGCCGGTGCTATCAATACCGCTCAGCCGGACGCGCAGACTGGCTTTTTCGTCGTTATTAAAATCCACGCCGGCGTTCCAACTTACCGTTTTATTATTTCCCGCGGTGATAGAATCGCCGATCTGTCCGGACAAAGTCGTGGTGGCCACATTCCAGCTCATTCCGCTGTCAGCAGAAATATCCAGATAAATTGAGGCTGTTTTATTCAAGTCGTAATGGATGGTTACGGTTTTTAATCCCGGGTCTTGCGCGGCGGTAATATTGGCAATAGACAACACTTTGGTATTCACGCTAAAATCCGATGACTCTTCATCCGCGCTTTGATGGCCGAAAGCATCAGCGGCGCGGACGCGAACTTTCATAGTTGCTAATTCTTGATCGGGAAAATCAGTCCCCGCGTTCCAATTAAAATTTTTAACCCCGGCTGACTGCCCTAAACCAATATTACCCATATAAGTAGTGGTGGCGACAATCCAACTACCGCCGCTATTAGCCGAAACGCTAAACTCAACATCGGCTAAGCTTAAGTCGGCCAAAGTATAAGTAACAGCCACCAAAGCCGAGCCCGAATCCTGCGCCGCTACCACATCGCTAATGACCGGCGCTTTTGTGTCCACGGAAAAATCGGCTGATTCAAGGGAACTGCCTTGATTGCCATAGCTGTCGGTCGCTATAATCTTTATTCTCATCGTGCCGTTTTCTTGATTATTAAAATCAACGCCGGCCACCCAAACAATACTGCGCGCCAAACCGGCGGTAACGCCGCTGCCGACAGCGCCGGTTTTATTTGGCGCCGACACCGCATAAGTAGTGCCGCTATCATCGGAGACAGACAAAGTAACGGCATTGTTAGCGCCGGCACCATCGGCTAAGTCGTACGAAATTGACACGTTGTCAGTGCCGGGCGTTTGAATTGCCTGGATGTTTGAAACAACCGGTCCGGCCGTATCCACAACAAAGGCAGATGAAACCGCCAGATTACTATTGGTAATTAAATCATTTGACTCGAGCCGGACATAAACCGTAGAATCTTCAACATTCGGCAGGTCAACTCCGACATCCCAAGCAAAAACCAAATTCGCGCCGGCGGCGGTAAACGCCAAACTGGCTACGCCGGCGCTGCCAACTCCGGATTTTTCTGTCATTACTTGCCAATCCGTACCATTAAGGGAATATTCGTATTTGGTTAAATTGTTCGCTTGATTTTGATGATCAGTGCCGGTGTAATTTATCACCACATACTTAGTGTCATTCGTTGTCTGAGCGACGGAATTAATAACCACCTGCGGGGATTGGTAGCTGGAAGAAGCCCCACTGGAATAATCGCTTTCGCTGGTGGCTGCCAAGCCGGTATCGCTGGTATTTCGCGATTTGACTTGAAAAATATATTGCGAAATCGGCTGCGACAAGCCAGTAACCGTAACGGTGCCCGCGGCTTGCCAATCCGGATTGGAATTCAAAGAGCCGTCGCTTTGCACGTATAAACTTTGCGTGTTTTCAAAAATCGCATATTTTAAGCCATCTGTCTCGGCAGAATGCTTGTTAATTGTTACCTCAACGGAATTTTCCGCTAAAGCACCGACCGTCGGCGCTGGCGGAGTATACGGCTTTACATATTTATAGGCGGAGTTGGGCGAAGTATTTTCATTAACCGTCAAATGGCCAAAATCATCAGCGTGCTCTATTTTTACCGCCGAAATATAATCATTGCCGTCCAAAGTTGCCGCCGCCGAAACGCTTTTATCCGAAGGCGTCGCCGTATTGGTATCGCCGGCTTCGGCTGAGCCGTAAGCGTTGCCATTAAGCGCTACGTAAAAATTATTAGTATTGGGATTGCCTTCGCTAAAACTCCCACCAACTAAAACCGTCGTCGCGCCGGCCAAAGGCTGGGCTAATAAATTTACCGGCGCGGCAATTATGGGCGCGCGATTATCCAAAACAAAACTTGCTGAGTCAATATAATTACCCTGATTTTGATATTTGTCTTTGGCGCGGACTCTAACCATCATGTTATTCTGTTCCTGGTTGGCAAAATCCGTACCCGCCTGCCAAATGATTGACTTGCCGTTACCGCTAGAAACCGTCGAACCGATATCGCCGCTGACTGATGTAACGGGCACGGTCCAGTTCAATCCCCCATCCGAAGAAACTTGCAATTCAACTAAAATATTATCCGCCGTATGATCAAACAAATTATAACCAATTTGAATATCGGCGCTGGCCGGCATTTGCACCGCGGCTACCGCCGAAACAACCGGTAAAACGTAGTCCGCACTCACTGCCGCCGAGACTTCATAGCCACTATTTGTGATGCCATCATAGGCGCGCAACCGGATATAAATAGTATTGGCAAACACCGACCCTAAATCGTTTCCGGCATTCCAGACAAAGGCGTGAGCCACGCCGGTCGGCGAGCTGGTCAAGGCGGTTATTCCGCTATGCGCCGGATCGCTAGCGGCAGTCATGGGTAATTCTTCGCCAGTAAAAGCGCCGGTTAAAGAATATTCATAATTTACCAAATTGATTGAATCGCTATTACCATCCTGCAAATTATAATTGATGCGGACAAAACCGGAAGAAGTGTCTTGCGCCGCCGTTAAGCTTTGAACACTGGGCGCCGCATTTTGCGTATAACCGATAGAAACATTATCTAAGATAATCTGCTGCGAACCGTTGCTGACTAAAAATGCTTGCCATTTTATTTTGCCGGCGGCGGCGGAAAACGAAGCAATATTGGTATTAATCACCGAAGCGGAATTGGAATTAGCGGCGGTAGATGCCGCGGCCCAAGCCGAGCCGTTCCAATATTGCCAAGTAACACCTTCATCATCGGAAAGCTGATAATTAATGGCACCGCCGTTTTTCGTGGCGGTTTCAGTAAATAAATTCCAGTTGGTAACCCCGGCGGGAGCCAGTGAAGTATTGGGATAAATGGCAGGAGAATCCGTCGGATAAACAGACACAGTATTCCAAGCGCAACCGCCCTGCGCGGTGCAAGTTGGCGAGGTGACAAAAGCATTGCAGGCCGTTGGCGTACCGGTGCAACTGGCGGCCTTAGACCAATTAAGCTGCACGTTATCGAAACCAACCGTAAATGGGCCAACACTTCCACTGCCGCCGGTAACATAGTAAGCAACTTTCAAATAATAAGTTCCGGCCGCCGCAACTTTTGAAGACACATTAATATTAGTTACCGACGCCCAGGCCGTTGTAGCGGTAATTGTCTGTGACCAAACCTGCGAACCGATAGTCGGCACACCAAAACCGGTATCAACAAAAACATAGGCCGTTACGGAGGTGCCAGCGGCGTAAGCAATACTTTTCCAATCAAAGCTTACCGTCGCCGTCGGATTAGCAGCCGTCGTCGTGAATGCCTGATACCAATAGCCCCCGCCGATGATATTTTTAGCCTTAGGAATATTAACCTGAATAAAAGCGGTTGGATTACCCCCCGACGTTACCCGAGTTTCCGTCGTCGCCGTCCAGAGCCAGTCGGCGCCGGTCCAGCCAGTGGAGTTAGAGGTAAAGTCCGGATTAGTGGTAGCACCCGAAGCCGCTCCACCCCACGCACAGCCGGCTTGGGCAATGCAAGTTGGCGAGGTAACAAAAGTATTGCAGGCATTTGCCGTACCCAAACAGTTTCCGCCCGTGCCTTGATCTACTAGTTGAGCTACTCCACCCGTAACTACAATTTTACCAGCCGGATAAGTGTAATCGCCTGCCGTGCTGAAATTCCAATCCTGGCTGGCGGCTAAAAGCGCTTGAGCCCCTAAAAGATAAGATGAAACCAAACCGATAAAAATAAGCTTTAATAAAAAAATCCCCCCCGCCCCAAAAAAAGTAGCTAAGCTAATTTTCCTTCTGACCGCATAAGTTTGAAATTGCGGCTTATCTTTAATTGCTTTGGGAAAAACAAACCCCTCTTCCTGGACTTTTGTCGGCGGTACTAAAATGTAAATCGGCAAAGACACAACCGTAAAACCCAATTCGGAAACAATCAACAAGACGGCATAAGACCCGGCGACCAGCCAATTGTCGGCGCCGATTATTTTTTGCTTTAACTTAAAGGTGTAGCCGGAATAACGAAAAAACAAATTTAGCCAGCGAGCTTGCATACAGTTAGACGACTAAAAAGATTAAAAATATGCCAAATATAATAATAATTATCACCGACCAATTAGCAAACGAATCGATATTTTTCACCAGGTAATCAGCCCAGGAAGAAGTAACTTTAAAAAATTGCGGCGGTGATGGCTGGCTTCTAATACCCAGTTTAGAATCATAGCTAAAAGTTATAACTGAGTGATTGCCTTCGCTCAATTTGAATTTTTTTTGCTGCTGATCAATTCGCCAATTGCCGTTTTTATCAACGGGCGCGGTATAAATGGCCGTGGAAATATCAGATAACAATAAAACAACCTGGGTATCAGGTTGTCCTTTGCCGAAAAAAGCGTAATCTCCCCCGCTGACTTTTCGCACTTGCAAGATTTGAGGCTTAGGCATTGAATCGACGAGGCGCGCGGTTTGAATGCCAGTTTCGGTAGTTATTAAATCCTGGCTTAAAATATCCACGGGCTGTAAACCGGAAACGGAATAAAGCTGCAATGGCCCGTAAAATATCGGAAAAACTAAAATCAACAGCAGCTTAACCGCCCAAATCAAAGCAATCAGACCCACGCCGGTAACGGTTAAAATTCGGCGTAAATTGTAATCGGTGTTAACTTTTTCGTAGCTGCCTTTTTCGGCGAAATAGGCAACGACTTTTTCCGGTTTTAAAGTCAAATAGAGAGGCAGGGAAATAAAACCCAAGATCATTTCCAAAATAACCAAAACGACAACATTCATTATTGCCGCCAGCCCGATTTGGCCGATTACGAGCTGCTTTCGGCGATAAACGCGGTTAGTCAAAAGCAAAACCAAGTTTAGCCATTTGTCTTTCATTTGATTTTTAAAATTAAAAAATTTACAAAATCAACGAATCAAGGATTTTAAGCTACATTTTTAGCATTTGGTCGATTTTTTCCCTTAATTTCACTAGATTGGTATTGGATTTTACAAAATAATCAAGAGCCCCTAATTCTTTAGCCTTATCAATATTTTCTTGATCGCCCAAATTAGATAAAACGATAATGGGAATGTCTTTAAGAACCGGGTCGGCTTTAATATTTTTCAAAAAATCAAAACCGTTCATTTTCGGCAGCAATAAATCCAAAAAAATAATATCCGGCTTCACTCTTTCGGCCATTTTAAGACCCGTGTCGCCGTCCGTGGCCGTGGCGATAGTATAATCACTTTTGTGAAAAGTCAAATATAAAGCTCGAAGCAATACTTCGTCATCTTCAATAATCAAAATAATTGTTTTTTTGTTTTCGGCCATATTATTATTTTAATTTATCTTTGACATATTGAATAATAATATTTATTTTAGTATTGGCTTTGAGAAAATATTGATCCGCACCCAAGGTCTTAGCCGACTTAACGTCACTGATTTGATCCAAGTTAGAAACAACGGCCACCGGTATATTTTTAGTTTTAATTTCTTCTTTAAGCTGTTTTAACACCATAAAGCCATCAATACCGGGCAGAATTAAATCCAATAAAATAACCTTGGGTGAAAATCGGATCGCCTCAGCCAAAACGTTTGAGCCGTTACCAACCACCAAAACTTCGACTTTTTCCGCTTTTAGACTCTCGGCCATAGCTCTGGATAATAGCGCGTCATCCTCGACTATTAAAACCCGGCGAGCTGATTTCTTTCTGCTAAATAATTTTTTTAGCATACCCTATCTTGTTGATTATGTTTTAACCCAGCGAAAAACAGGACTATTTTAAGTATACTCCCACTCATAGTTTTTGCCAATCATTCTTTTCAATTGTTCCTATCTTTCCAGTTTCGACTGCTTTTTCACCAAAACCAACCGGCTTTTCAGGCAGTCGGCGGAAATTTTTTATAAATATTTGAATTGACTTTTCCCGTATTTTATAATAGACTACATTTATTCTTGTTAGTCAAATAAAAAAAGGCTACCGTAAAGACTGCCTCATTCCTGCCTGCCGATAGGCAGGTGTCACATTTTACCCCTAATCTAAGGTGCAGCCGCTGGCGGGCAGGTCGACTTACATTTTCAAAAAAATAGTTTAAAATAAAAATTTTAGGCGAGGTAAGCGAGAGCCTAATAATATAAGATCCCGTAGCTCCCGCTTCGCCGTAGCCCATCTAGCTGGCGATGCGAGGCGAGCAACTAGATAGAGCAACAGCCTTCCCCGCCCGACTCGCCTGACTCTCATGAATTTATATGGACGAAAAAGGTTTTGCTCTTGTCACTCGCCCTGTCTCAGTCTGATATCATAACCTATCTTGAGCCCCTGTAGTTCAATGGATAGAACGAGGGCCTTCTAAGCCTTAGATCGTGGTCCGATTCCACGCGGGGGCGAGTGATAAGGGTAAAAATTAGTCCATGGTGGCCTTGGTGAAATGGTTATCACTAGAGTTTGTGGCACTCTCGTTGAGGGTTTCCCGACCCAAAAAATTATTATATTATTAATGAAGTCGGGATCCCGATTGACAATATCAACTCAAAGGTGGCTTTATGGTGGCCTTGGTGAAATGGTTATCACTAGAGTTTGTGGCACTCTCGTTACGGGTTCGATTCCCGTAGGCCACCCTTGAGTTGATTGATTATTCTAAAATCGGGACGATTCCCTCTAGCCACCCCTATGTGCTTTTATATTTGCCGCTCAGGCGGGCGGGTGGCACTCTCGCTACGGGTTTCCCGCCACCTTATTAAATACAAAAAGCAGATCCGCCTCTGGCGGAAATTCCTGTAGGTCGCCTGAACCTGCTAAAGTGTTCGTAGTTTCAGGAGAAGGCATCTCCCCTATTTCGCCTGCCTGCTCGCCTCGCTGACGCTTCGGCATAGCGGGCCGGTAAACAGGGGGAGGTGTTTTTTGTTATACTAAAAATATATGAGGAACAAAAAAATGAAAATAGCTATTATAATACTAGAAATAGTAATAGCTACTATATTTATTCTCGGTTCTAAAATCAGTAACCAGATTATAAGTACATTTCATGATAGATACTTTGCTGATATTGTAATTCCATTTAGTTATTATTTTTTACTAAAACTAATTGAAAGGGAATTTCCAAAATTGAAACCATGGTTTGTTAAAGCAATACTAGTTTTTTTACTATGTGCCCTCTCGGAAACGCTGCAATATTTTAGAATATATGCACTCGCGAGCGTATTTGACCCGATTGATTATGTAATGTATGGAGTCGGGGTAATTTTAGCAGCTTTTATTGACAGACGGCTATTCAAAAAATTATTTTTATTTTGGGAATAATTTTCATAAAAATATAACTTCAATTCCTGAAAAAGCGTGGATAACCTGGTTCTAACGTCGTCCCCTCCCCGACCCCTTTACGCCTTACTCAAAAACTCCTCCCTAGGGGAGGAATTTTTTGTAAAAAAAAGAAGAGCGGTGTCTTTTTGGCAAAAATTTGTTAAAATAAATATGATATGATAAAAAACTATAACTTTATTTTGAATCAACAGTGGGAACAAATTGTCGGCCGAAAGGCGCCACCTTTACGGACTTTTTTAACTATTCAAGGATTTATCCAATGGTTTCAAAAACGATTTGGCCTAGATCTTAAAAATCCATTCATTACTTTCTGCTACTTTGCAAAAAATGGCATTTCAGCTGATAATTTTATGAACATTGATGAGCGTAAAATCATTATAAATATATTTATTAAGGAAATACAAAATAACCCGAATGCCATCGTTAATGATATTAAATCTTTTAGAAAAAATACTGAAAAATTATTAAAAATTAGTCGGACATTGAATAACCAAGACAATGTGAGTATAAAATTCCAAAGATTCTGCAAGGTCTGGGCGGAGTTTGCTGCGGCATATACCGTTCCGATTTTATTGGAAAAAACTTTAGAAATAATTGTTTTATCGCATTATAGCAATCAAAATGAAGCTCAGGCAGAACTGATACAACTTATCAGTGCGGGTTCAGAAAGCAAATTGTTTGGCATTAAAACCTCTGATGAGATCAACTCAAATTTTTTTCGTAATGCAGATAAACCTTTAATAAACTTGTTAAAAGAATTATTTTTATTCCGAGATTTTCGCAAGGAAGCTTACGAAAAATGTTGGTATGAATATTCTAATAATTTTTTTCAAAAGCTAGGCGCTGCTACCAATCTGAAAGAATATGTTCAATGGGCAGGTGCGGACGAAATAAAAGCGCGACTTTCCAAACCAATTCCCTATGCCCATTTTCCGACACAATGCTTAGTCTATACCGATGGCGACATTAAAGTTGACTACGGTAAAAATTTTAATTTTCTTAAAGAAAAAATTTTAAATATAAAAGACACCGATGAAGTCAGGGGGCAAACCGCTTTTCCAGGCATTGCCTCCGGCAAAGTCAAAATTATTATGCCAAATGACGATAAGCATATAAGAAACGGCCGGGTATTGGTAACAAAAATGACGACTCCGGACTTTGTGCCACTTATTAAAAAATGCGCGGCGATTGTTACTGACGAAGGCGGAGTCACGTGCCATGCGGCAATTGTCAGTCGAGAATTCAAGGTGCCGTGTGTCATCGGAACAAAAATAGCAACCAATATTTTTAAGGATGGCGATTTAATTGAGGTCAATGCCACGGAAGGCGTAATTAAAAAGCTGGCATAACCAAACTTTCGGATTATTGAAAGCCAACATTAAGTCTTTATTAATCTTAGATAATCCAGATCTAACATTATCCCCTTTCCCGACCCTTACCAAAAAGTCTTCCTCAAATGGAAGACTTTTTTGAAATGACTGACAAAAATCAATTGCTGGTTCCGGCCAAGTAGCCAGTGGCAAAAGCGATTTGCAAATTATAGCCGCCGGTTGGCCCGTTGAGATCAATTATTTCGCCGGCAAAAAACAAATTTTTTATAATTTTTGAACCCATGGTTTTCGGATTGATTTCTTTTACGCTGACGCCGCCGGCCGTAACAATCGCTTTCTCAAAGCCATCTAGCCGGTCAACGGTCAGGGTAAAACCAAAAAACAATTTAAGCAGCCGATTTTTTTCTTCGCGAGTCAGCTGGCCGGCTTTTTTATTTTCAGCTATTTTTGAAAGCTCAACGAAAATTGAAATTAATTTTTTCGGCAAAAGCTGATCCAAGCTGTTTTTAAACGCCTTGTTTGGATTTTGGCCGAAGTCTTTTTGCAGGCGCAAGCCCAGAGCCGGCCAGTCGAGAGCGGGTTTAAAATTAATTTTTAATTCAACCGCGCCTTTGGCTAAATTTCGGCCAACGGTCTGGCTCAAATCCAAAATAATCGGCCCGGACAGGCCGCGGTCGGTAAACAGCGCTTCGCCGAATTCCTCAGCCGCTTTTTTGTTATTTTGGTAAACCGCGATTGAAACATTTTTCAAGCTCAAGCCTTCAAGCGCTTTGACCCATTTTTCTTTCACCAAAATCGGCACTAAAGCCGGGGTCGGCTTGATTATTTCGTGGCCGAATTTTTTTGCCCAAACATAGCCGTCGCCGGTACAGCCCGTGCCGGGATAGGCCAAACCGCCGGTGGCTAAAATTATTTTTTTGATTTCAATTTCGGAATCAGTCAATTTAATTTTTTTGACCAAATTTTTTTCAACAACCAATTCTCTGATTTTGGCTTCTTTGATAACCGTAACCCGGCCGGCGTTTAAAAACCGAACCAGGGCGTTCAAAACATCCGCGGCAGAATCAGAAACCGGGAAAACCCGGCCTCCACGCTCCACTTTGGTCTTTACCCCAAGATTTTCAAAAAAATCAACCGCGTCTTTCGGCCCAAAGGCATTCAGGGCGGAAAAAAGAAACGGGCCGTTTAAGCCAAGTTTTTTGATAAACTCCCGGTTATCTTTTTGAGCGTTGGTGAGATTACAGCGGCCTTTGCCGGTGATTAAAAGCTTTTTGCCTAAAGTTTTATTTTTTTCCAGTAATACCACTTTAGCGCCCCTTTTGGCCGCCCAGCCGGCCGCCATCATTCCCGCCGGTCCCCCGCCGATGACAGCGACATCGAATTTTTGAAAAATCTTGTTCATGATTTGATTATATACTGAAACATCGGCCAATTCAATTTTTGTTTGGCGGAATTTTTCTAAAAACTAATTTCATTAAAACAAAAAAATACGAAATTCATTAATGACAAGATTCCCGGATTCCGCATTAGGTCAGTCTGTTAATAAACCAGTGAGAAATGACAAGCCGAAATTTTTTGCTCTTCCCTGTTAAAACAAAGCATTTTCTGCTATACTCAGGGTGTTTGCGCTTTAACCAATTAATAACGACTTATGACTACTTCGACTAATTCCAATAAAAATTTTGACGAACTCGGTATTGCCCCCAAACTTTTGGAAATTCTAGCCCGGCATAAATTTTTTCATCCGACTCCGATTCAGGAGCAATCAATCCCGCCGGCCATTGCCGGCAAAGATTTAATGGGCATTGCCCAAACCGGCACCGGCAAAACTCTGGCCTTTGGCATTCCGATGATTCAAAGAATCGCCCAAAACCAAGGCCGCATCATCGGCCTGGTTATTTTGCCGACCCGGGAGCTGGCCGTGCAAGTCGATCAGACATTAAAAAAAATCGGCGAGTCAATCGGCCTGAAAACGGCGATTTTAATCGGCGGCGAAAACCCGGCCAAGCAGCACAAAGCTTTAAGCCTCAGGCCACAAATCATCATTGCCACGCCCGGCCGGATAATCGATCATATCCAAAACTCCCGGCTGAATTTGGCCAAAGTCGGCATTTTAGTTTTAGACGAAGCCGACCGGATGCTGGATATGGGTTTTGCCCCGCAGATCAAAAAAATTCTTCAAGCCGTCCCCAGAGAACGCCAGACGATGCTGTTTTCGGCCACCATGCCGCAGGCTATTGTAGCGATTGCCAAATCCTACATGTCATTACCGTTGCGCGTTGAAGTGGCGCCTTCGGGCACCACGGTAAAATCAGTTACTCAGGAATTATTTTTTGTTGACGGCAAAGATAAAATATCGCTTTTGGCCAATTTGTTAAAACAATATACCGGCAGCATTTTAATTTTTTCCCGAACCAAATTCGGCGCCAAAAAAATTACGCATAAAATCAGAGCGCTTGGCTATACTGCCAATGAAATTCATTCCAACCGAAGCCTCAACCAAAGACTGGAAGCCTTGGAGGGATTTAAAATCGGCCGCTACCGGATTTTAGTCGCGACTGACATCGCCGCCAGAGGAATCGATGTAACCGGCATTCAGCTCGTCATCAATTATGACCTGCCGGAAAATCCTGAGGATTACATCCACCGCATCGGCCGAACCGCCCGGGCGGGCCGAACCGGCCACGCGATTTCTTTCGCCACACCGGATCAGCATGGCGATATCAAAGGCATTGAACGGCTGATTAAAACGACTTTGCCGGTTTCACCAACGCCGGCTTTACCCAAAATTGAGCAGCCGATAATGCCGCCCGGTTTCAATTATCAGTATCAAAAAAACCGCCGGCCAGACACTATCGGCCGGCTGCAACCGCCGGATAACCGGAATAAAAACAATTCATACAACAGAAGAAGATACCGGCCGAAACCAAACCGGCAAGCTGGCCGAAAATTCAACTACTAAAATATTACAAACTAAAAAAATCAACCCCGCTTTGAGGCTGATTTTTTTATATGGCTCAATTTACTTCTGAAATTTTTGGGGCAGTTGGTTTCTTTTGGCGATTATTTTCGGCAAAAAATACATAGTTAAACCGGTAATCATCATTAAACCGATAACCATCGTAAAATAAAGACTATACTGAGAATGAAGCTGCCGAATGGCTGTTTCTCTGATTAATACCGAGCCGAACTGAAAAACCGAGCCGGTGGTAGTTTCCGTAGCAAACCAGAGGTAGCGGATTAATAAACCAGTAGCGGCCATCACGAGAAAAGTAATGGCGGAAAATAAAACCAAAAATCGGTGGAGCTTTCGGGCAATAAAATTTAATTTTACTAAAAATTGATTCATATTAATCGTCTTCTATTTCCCGGTTGAGCTGATTGATGCCGGCTGGCGGCGCCACCGGCTGACCCGATAAATTTTTTGACTGCTGTCCGAGTTGGCCAATAAAATAATTAGTTAAAAGATTAGCGGCGTTTTGGGAATGAGGCGCACCGCCGCCGTCTTTGTCATTATAAGCGGCCGTGGCTTCCCGGCCGCAGTAAGGCAGCATCGCGCTGCCGCCGGGATGATAAGGGGCATAGCTGCTTAAATCATAAACCTGATTATTAATTATCAGCCAACAATCATTGGACTGGTTATGTTTCGCCACTTCCGCCAAGGTTAAATTGACTGACTGGCCAGCCTGGCCAGGATTAGCGGCGTTAAAATTGACCAAACCGGAATTAGCCGAATTAACCGGACTGGCAATAGCAGCCTGACTGCTGACATTTTTGATGAAGGTAAAAACCGGAATCGCCAGTAAAACTAAAATAATAATATTGATTGAGGTAATTAATATTTTTTTCATATATTTACTTCATTAGAACATAGATCATAAAAAAACACAAAAAACAAACTGTAAAATAAAAATTATTAGTGATATAATAAATGAAGTTAAATGACTAAATTTTATGGGCATTATCAAAAAAATATTGGCTAACTCCAAAAACCAGCCCTCGGCTAATTCCAATATTTCGCCAAAAATAACCGAGAAATTAATCCGAGTGGCCGGCCAGTCAAAGGAAGATTTTTTCCGAGATTTTCATACCTCGCTTAAAGGCTTAAGCCATCCCGAGATATTAACTCAGCGATTAAAGCACGGCTTGAACGAAGTCGCGGCCGAACCGCCGGTTAAATGGTGGGCTCGGCTGCTGGGCAATTTTTTAGATCCGTTAAGCCTTCTGCTTTTAACCTTAGTTTTAGTCTCTTTAATCACCAGGGATTTTCGCACTACCGCGATGATTTTAATCATGGTGGTTTTAAGCGTAATTTTGCGATTCTTTCAGGAAGCCAAGGCCGATAAAGCCGCCGATGACCTTAAGGCGATGGTCAAAACCACGGCCCACGTCATCCGCGACGGCCAAAAAAAAGAAATTGACATTAAATATTTAGTACCCGGCGATATTATTTTCCTCTCGGCCGGCGATATGATCCCAGCCGACGTCAGACTAATTGAATCCAAAGATCTTTTTGTTAACCAGGCTGCTTTGACGGGCGAATCAATCCCGGCCGAAAAACACGCTGAACCGCAAAATACCAAAAATCCGCTGGAAGTGTCTAACCTTTGCTTTTTAGGCAGCAACGTCGAAAGCGGCACGGCTAAAGCGATGGTAATTTGCACCAGCCACGACACTTACTTGGGGTCGCTAGCCAAAGCTTTGGATACTTTTGAAACTGTTTCCAGTTTTGACTTGGGAATTAAAAATTTTACCTGGCTCATTATCGGTTTTATCATCGTCATGGCGCCGACGGTTTTTATCTTGAACGGCATCAGCAAAGGCAACTGGTTTGAGGCTTTCATATTCGCTGTCGCCGTTACCGTCGGACTGGCGCCGGAAATGCTGCCGATGATTGTCTCGGTCAATCTTTCCAAAGGCGCCTTGGATATGGCAAAGAAAAAAGTGATTGTCCGCCATTTGCCGGCCATTCAAAATTTTGGCGCCATGGATATTTTATGCACGGACAAAACCGGAACTTTAACCGAAGGCCGGGTGATTTTAGAAAAATATTTAAATATCTACGGACAGGAGACTAAAGCGGTTTTAAACTATGCCTATTTGAACAGTTTTTACCAAACCGGCTTGACCAACTTAATTGATGCCGCGGTCTTGCGCCACCAAGAAGTGGAAAAAAATTTACAAGTCAAAAAAAATTACAAAAAAATCGATGAAATTCCTTTTGATTTTATCCGCCGCCGGCTTTCCGTGGTCGTTAAAGAGCCAACCGGCCAAAATATTTTAATCTGCAAGGGCGCCGTTGAAGAAATGCTGACGCTTTGCAACCGGGTTCAAGTCGGCAAAAAAATTATTCCCATTGAAAAAATCGAAAAAAAATATAAAACCGAAATCGAAAAAAGATTAAATGGCGATGGTTTCCGAGTCGTTACGGTCGCTTACAAAAAAGTTTCCGACGGTAACCGCCGTTACTCCGTCAGCGATGAAAAAGATTTAATCTTGCTGGGCTTTTTGGCCTTTTTGGATCCGCCGAAAGAATCAGCCGCTCAGGCGGTCATTGAACTGAAAAAATACGGCGTTTCAATCAAAGTTTTAACCGGCGACAACGAAATCGTAACCCGCCAAATCTGCCAGCAGGTCGGCATTCCCGCCGAAAATATTATTTTAGGTAGTGAAATTGAAAAACTGGAAGGCAAAAAATTAGCGGAAATAGTTGAGAAAACTTCAATTTTTGCCAAACTGGCCCCTTTTCATAAAGAAAAAATTATTCGGGCCTTGCGTGGCAATAATCATGCAGTTGGCTTTTTAGGTGATGGCATTAATGATGCGCCGGCCTTGCGGGCGGCCGATGTCGGCATTTCCGTTGACAGCGCCGCCGATATCGCCAAAGAATCTTCGGATATAATTTTACTGGAAAAAAACTTGCTAGTTTTAAAAGACGGCGTCATCGAAGGCCGGAAAGTATTCGGTAATATCGTCAAATACATCCAAATGGCCGCGTCGTCAAATTTCGGCAATATGTTTTCGGTGGTTGGCGCCAGTATTTTTTTGCCTTTCTTGCCGATGCTGCCAATCCAAGTCCTGACCAACAATTTGCTTTATGATTTCTCCCAGACCGCGATTCCAACCGACAAAATCGATGACGAGTATCTGCTTAAACCCCGAAAATGGCGGATTGATTACATGAGGCGTTTTATCTTAGTCATCGGGCCGATTAGTTCGCTATACGACTATCTGACCTATTTTGTCATGCTATTTGTTTTTAACTGCTGGGCTAATCCGGCGCTTTTTCATACCGGCTGGTTTGTCGAATCTTTAGTCAGCCAAACTTTGATCATTTATGTCATCCGCACTCATAAAATTCCATTTTTACAAAGTTCACCATCAAAAATGCTAACCTTAACCACGCTCGGTATAGTTGCAATTGGCATATTTTTACCATTTTCACCACTCGCACCGATGTTGGGTTTTGTTCCCCTGCCCCCGCTTTACTTTCTATTTTTGACAGTAATGACGGCCACCTATTTTTTAGTTACCCAATTAGTCAAAACTTGGTTTAATCAACGATATGGTTGGGATTAGTGATTGCCAATTTGAATAAAAAAAATCCCTGGACTAGCGGGATTTTTTTAAAACGATCGTAAAAGATATCACCCATCAACTCAAGTACAAATTGGTTATTATTCGTAAGCGGTTTCTCCGTGCAGGGAAAAATCCAAGCCATCATCTTCGTGGTCAGGAGAAGTTCGAACTGGAGTAATTTTATCAATTAACCAAAGCATCGCATAGGAAAAAACAAAAGCATATAGGGCAACACCTAAAACAACAGCAATTTCTTTCAAGAAAAAAATTGAGTTGCCAAAAAGGAGTCCGGCCGCTCCGTTTTTATTGACAGCGAGCGTGGCAAAGATCCCAAGCGAAATACAACCGACCACACCGCCCACGCCATGCACACCCCAAACATCAAGCGCGTCATCAAACTTCAATTTATTTTTCAAAGCCACGGCTAAATAACAAACAATAGCCGAAATAATTCCAATCAAAACCGCTGAGGTCGGCGTAACATAGCCGGCAGCCGGCGTAATTGCCACTAACCCAGCCACAGCTCCAGTCAGTAAACCCAAAAATTTTGGCTTTTTTTCAAAAAACCAGGCTAAAAATAACCAGGTAACAGCGGCAAAAGAAGCGGCAATATCAGTATTTAAAAAAGCTAAGGCGGTAATATTGTCAGCGGCTAATTCGCTGCCGGCGTTAAAACCATACCAGCCAAACCATAAAAGACCGGTACCCAAAGCCACCAGCGGCAAATTATGCGGCGACTCAGTGCCGTTTTTTCTTTTACCGACAAATAAAACCGCTGCCAAAGCCGCGAAGCCGGCTGTGGCGTGAACCACCGTACCGCCAGCGAAATCCAAAACTCCCCACTGCTGAAATAAACCGTTTGGCCCCCAGGCCATGTGGCAAATCGGAAAATAAACCAAGATCAGCCAGACCGTCAAAAAAATAAAATAAGCTTTGAAATTAATCCGATTGGCAAACGCGCCGGTGATTAAGGCCGGGGTGATAATGGCAAACATCATCTGATAAGCGACAAAAATCATTAGCGGAAAACCATTGGGATGCATAGCCGTAACCTCAATACCGCGTAGAAAAGCATGGTTGAAATTGCCGATGATGCCAAAAAAATCGCCGCTAAAGCAAAGCGAGTAGCCAAAGAGATACCAAAGCACCGTGGTCCAGCCCATGGAGATGAAACTTTGAATCATAATCGCTAAAACATTCTTCCGGCCGACTAAGCCCCCATAAAAAAAGGCTAAGCCTGGCGTCATTAACATTACTAAGCTGGTCGCTACCAGCATAAAAGCGGTATTGCCCGAATCAAAAGCAATCATTTTTTTTAATTTTAATTATTAAACAAAACAAAAAAAGCGCCTAAATTTATAGACGTCTTCGTCGAATTTTTTTGGCACCTCTTTGTACCAATTTCATCTTACCATAATCAAAAAATCTAAGCAAGGGCAAAATTATTTTTGACATTACCGCATAAAAAAACTATCATTTAATTACCAAAAAATATGGATACTGAAAACCAAAAAGCCAAAACCAGAAAATTATCAACCCAAGAAGGAGCGATTGCTTCGGTCATGGTCGGCATCAGCGATTCTTACATCATCCCCTACGCTTTAGAACTAAAGGCGACTAATTTGCAGGTTGGTTTAATTTCCAGCTTGGCCAATTTATTCGGGCCAATGGCTCAAATCTTCGGCAGCCGGCTGATGGAAAAAACCAACCGCAAAAAAATCGTGGTGGCCGGCGTCGTTGCCCAGGCCAGCTCCTGGTTTTTATTTATTATTTTAGGCTTGATTTTTTTGGCTCAGGGGCCGAGTTTTTATCTGACACCGCTGGTTATTTTGGCTTTTGTCATTTATTCCCTGTCAGGCGCCATTGCCGGACCGGCCTGGTTTTCGCTCATGGGCGACGTCGTGCCGGAAAAAATCAGAGGCAAATATTTTTCCCGCCGGACTAAATTTTCCACCATTACTTCGGTTACCACCACCATAATTTCGGCTTTCCTGCTCTACTATTTCAGCCGGATTAATATTATCATCGGCTTTTTAATTCTTTTTTTAACCGCCGCCGCCGCCCGCTATATCTCCGCTTTCCTGCTAAACCGCCATTACGTTGAAGAAATTACCTTGGAAAAAGAATACTATTTTTCTTTTTGGCAGTTCATCAAGGAAATTCCTCGCCTTAATTTCAACCGCTTTGCTTTATTTACCAGCTTAATTACCCTGGGGGCAAACATCGCCGGGCCGTTTTTTTCGGTTTACATGTGGAAAGAGCTGCATTTCAATCCGATTGAATTCACGGCCGTCAACGTCGCCGCCGGAATTTTTTCTTTTTTGTTTTTGCCGCTCTGGGGAAAATTCGCCGACACTTACGGCAACCGCGAAACTTTAAGACTGGCGGCGATTTTAGTTATTCCGCTGCCGATCTTTTGGCTTTTCGGCCAAAGCCCGATTTATTTGATTTTGGTGCCGCAATTATTTTCCGGCTTAGGCTGGTCGGCTTTTAATTTAGCCACCTCGAATTTTATTTATGATTCAATCGGCCAGCAGCGGCGGGGCTTAGTCGTCGCTTATTATACTTTGCTTAACGGCATCGGGATTTTTATCGGCGCTTTGCTCGGCGGCTTGATCGCCCAATATGCCAAAGTCGATTTTATCAATATCTTTTTTCTCATCTTTATTATCTCCAGCCTCTCCCGGCTTTTAGCGGCCGTCATAATGCTGCCGAAAATTCAAGAAGTAAAAAATCACTATCGCCCGGCCAACAAAAATCCATTGCTTTATTTTAAGGAAATCAAATCGGTTTATTTTAATATCATCAATAATTTTTACCCGCTAGACCCTGAGCCTTTTGTCAGCTATTTTCGCCGGCGAAAAAAATAGCTAAAAAATAATGGAGGAATTTACCGTTGACAAATGAGTTAAAATCGGCTAGGGTAAGGCTAGCAAGGAGGAGGTTTAGGCCTGCTCTTTTTCAAAACCAAAAACCAGACCCAAAGAAAGGAGGGTGAAACGGGTTTAGTATCCAACAGCAGTGTCTCTGCACTTCTGCAGGGTGCAGAGGGATAAAGGAAGCCAATAAAAGACTGCGCCCCGTCGGTTCAGTCTGAGAAAACAGTAAAAAACCGAAACGAAGTTCAGCAACAATACAGGAGTAAAAGAAAACTATGTTTACGGGAAAGTACGTTGATTTTCATGATCAACCAGCATTTCAACTAAGTCTGCCCGGAATCGAACTGGTGATCCTCACGACGGCTCTGCGAATCGTCCATCTCGGCTCAAGCATGGAAAGGAACTTGCTCTATTTCGATTCGAAGGGTAAGTTCGGGCGCGGGTTGTGGAAGTTGATCGGTGGCCACCGGATCTGGTGGGCATCGAAGGGCGCGGACGAACACGACGGGGCTTACACTCCCGACACTGGCCCAATCGAAATCAAATCGCTCGATGACGACAGCTTCGTTTTCACGGCACCTCCGGACGCAATGCAGCTTGTCAAAGGGTTCATTGTCCGGCCCCTAGCGGACAACATGGTCGAGGTGGTCAACTTCGTCGAGAATGCCGGAGATATGCTCATTGCCGGCGGAATCTGGCCAATCACCTGCACCGACCCGGTGGGTACCAACGCGTTCTACGCCAGTCGCTTGAACACCGGCAATGCTGCTTGGGATTCATCCACGATCGTGCACTTCCCAAGCTGGGGTGGTGGCCACGAAACCAGCGCCGAAGGCGATGCGCAATTCAGTCGAACTATCATGAACGGGCAGTGGCTGCACCTTCTCCGGCCAACTGGCTTTGAGGCTAAACGCGCCTGGTGTTCCCCCTTTGGCGGGCAAGCCATGATTATGCCGGACAGCGACCAAACGCTATTCAAGGCCGCGATGCCTTTCGATCGCAATTTGTCCTACCCCATCCCCGGGTGCAACGCCGCGATGTACGTTGGTCCGTGGTCAAAGACGGGAAACCCCGGTCCAGCAATGGTTGAGATGGAAGACATCGGCTCTGAAGTGCAGCTTCTTCCCGGCGAGAGGACCTGCCTTCCGGTATTGTTCTCGTTGGCCAATCAGGCCATCGATCCGGATCGCTGCGATTTTTCCCTTTTCACTCGACAGCGCTTTCTCGAATCCCTGCCGCGCGCCTGATCATACCAGCCGCTCGGCTCAATTCAACCCCGCACTAATCCTGAACTTGTTTCAGGAAAAAGGTGCGGGGTCTTTTTTTTAGTATTTGTCTACGAGGCGAAGCCGAGCAGCTACAAATACTAATTTTGGTGCGGGGTTAAACCCGTCTCGCCCGCTCCGACTCGCGTCGAGTGAGGCGAGCCCGCTCCGACTCGGAAGCGAGGCGAGCCGACGAGGCAGCCAAATACACACACCGAATGTTTAACATAGCGTCGAATAATTACCCAGACAGGCCTATGAGTACTCATATTATTCATTAATTCGTAGATTAAAATTATAATTGCTATAATAATAAGGTATGAAAAAATGGAGTATGCCCGCCACTTCTGGCGCAAAAATCGCCATCATCACCGATTCATTTTATGCCATCAACGGCGTTTCCCGGACTTACCAGGAATTGGTTAAATACTGCCGGCATAAAAATCTGGCCGTTGATATTTTTACCATTGGCAAAACGACCAAAACTAAAAAACTGGGCTCAGTCAGAATTTATCAGTTTACCGCTGTCTGGCCGGTGAATTATTATCATGATTTGCCGCCGTTTGACGCTAAAATTATTTCGCCCGGCTTTAAAGAAAAACTGCTCAGTGGCAAATATGATATTTTTCATCTGGCTACTCCGGGTTCGCTTGGCATTGCCGCCCGAATTTTATTAGCCAAAAACCCAACTCCCAAAATCGGGGTTTTCCATACTCTGCTGGCGGAATACGTCAGCTGCTGGACCAAAAACGGTTTGAAAAAACTGCCGGATTACATCCGCGATTCAATGACTGATTTGTCCCACGCGGCCACCTGGCGGTTTTTAAAATGGTTTTACGCCAAAACCGATCTTGTCTTGGCGCCGACACAAACGATTAAAGATAACTTAAAAATTCTAGGCCGGCCAATTGAAATCTTTCCCCGTGGAGTCAAGACAGAAATTTTTAGCCCCAAATACAAAAGTCCAAAAAGAAAAGAAAAATTGCCGGTGGCTTTGTATGTCGGCCGGCTGTCAACTGAAAAAAATTTAGACTTACTGGTTTCAGTTTTTAAAAACCGAACCGACGTTAAGCTCTGGCTGGCTGGCGAAGGCCCGTATGGCCAAGGCTTAAAAGCTCAATTGCCCAAGGCGACATTTTTTGGCTATCTCTCCGGTTCGAAGCTCGGCTGGGTTTACGCCAATGCCGACTTTTTTGTTTTCCCTTCGGTAACCGACACTTTTGGCAATGTCATTTTGGAAGCCCAAGCTTCCGGCCTGCCGGCAATTGTAACTGATCGCGGCGGACCGAAAGAACTAGTCAGCCATAATATTGACGGCTTAATTTCCGAACCGACACCTAAAGCTTTTGGCCAGGCGGTTGATTTACTAATTAAAAACCAAGCTAAAAGAGAATTAATGGGCCAAAAAGCCAGGGTCAAAGCTTTAAGCCAAAGCTGGGACAAGACTTTTGACCGGCTTTTTGAAATTTATCAAAAACTAAAACTAACTTTATGAAAAAAATTTCACCCTTAGTTTTAATGATCTTAGACGGCTGGGGCATTGGCGACGAGTGGGAACATAACCCGATTTTTCTGGCACCGACGCCGGTGATTGATAGCTTGATTAAAAATTATCCAAATACCGTAATCGGCGCCGCCGGCACCAAAATCGGTTTAACTTTGGGTCACCAGGGCAGTTCGGAAATCGGCCACTATATCATCGGCGCCGGCCGGAATGTTTTACTGCCGCAAACCATAATTACTCACGCCATTGCCACCGGGAAAATTTTCAAAAACCCGGTTTACCTTAAGGCTTTCCGGCTAGCCAAAAAAAATAAATCTAATGTTCATTTTCTCGGGCTGCTGTCAGACAAAGGGGTTCATAGCTACGACATAACTTTACACGCTCTTTTAGAAATGGCAATAAAAAATAAAATCAATCCAAATAAAATTAATATCCACGTTTTTTCCGACGGCCGAGATACTGAGCCGAAAATGGCGCGGCATTACTTAAAACGGCTAACCGAAAAGTTAAACGAACTGAAAATAAAAACCTCAGTCATTAAAACGATTATCGGCCGCATCTGGGCTATGGACCGCGACCACCGCTGGGAAAGAGTCGAAAAAACTTTTAATGCCTTAGTCTATGGCCAGGCCAAATACCAAGCCAAAACTGTCAGCCAAGCGGTTGACAGGGCCTATCGGCGCCAAGAAAATGATGAGTTTATCCAGCCGACTATTATTAATAGCTACCAGGGAATGAAAAAAAATGATGTGGTGATTAATTTTAATTACCGACTTGACCGGGAAATTGAAATATCCCAGGCTTTAACGGAAACCGAATTTGAAGGTTTTAGCCGGGCTGGGGGAAAACCGGCAATTCATTACGTGGCGGCGACCAAATATTACAAAGACTTAAAAGCGCCGGCGGCTTTTGTTTTACCCGAAGTCAAAAACTGCCTGGGCGAAGTTCTAAGCCAAGCCGGCAAAAAACAGCTGAGAATTTCCGAGACGGAAAAATGGGTTTATCTCACCACCATTTTAAACGCCATGAAAGAAAAGCCGTTTCCCGGCGAAGACCGAATTTTAATCCCGTCTGACAAAGTTGAAACTTATGATTTAAAACCGGAGATGAAAGCCAAAGAAATCGCCCAGACCGCGGTCAAGAAATTGAAAGAAAATAAATACGACGTGATTATTGTTAATTTCGCCAATCCGGATATTTTGGGCCATACCGGCGTAAAAAAAGCCATTATCACCGGCATTAAAACCGTTGACGAGGCTGTCGGCTTAGTTTTGGATCAAATCAAAAAACAAAAAGGCGTTGCCATTATCACGGCCGACCACGGCGATGCGGAACTTTGCTGGGACTGCCAGGCGAACCAGCCGCACACCGCTCACACCGCCGCCGATGTCCCCTTGTTTTTAGTCGGGGTCGGCCGAGTTAAATTAAAACCCAATGGTATTTTAGCCGATATCGCGCCGACCATTTTAGACTTGTTAAAAGTTAAAAAACCCAAGGAAATGACCGGCACCAGTTTAATTAGCCGAAAAACCAGCCAGTTGTAACAAAACTAAAATTCCAGCGTCTACATAAGTGCAACAGGCAGGGGGCAACTGGCAAAATTCTGGTCTAAAAACCACTACTAAAGTGTTACTAGAGGCCGGCAGTACCAGTTATCCGCTCTCCAAAAAAGAAGCTCACAATTAAGTCCAAGTTGCCATGATTGAACAGCAACTTTAAAGGCAGGTCCATCCTCTCGGCCAAACCCCATCATCTGGGAAAAAAGCTGGGATGCCCCCTGCCTTTATTGATTGATAAAAAAAGGACCAAAAATTGTATTTTGGTCCAAGATGTTTGTTTACTACTTACCGATTTACCCGGCCGGGAAAATCTTTCGGCTCGCAGGCAAACTTCAAAGCGGTTTCAAAAGCCACAATCCTCTTACTAACTAGCCCGGCCAAATGATCATCAAAACGAACCATCCCCTCTTTCTTGCTGGTTTCAATCGTTGAGTTAATCTGCAACGTTTTGTTATCGCGGATATGAGACCTGATCGCCGTGTTATTGATCATCAACTCGAAAGCCGCTACCCGACCGGAATCATCGGCCCGCGGCAAAAGTCGCTGAGAAATCACCGCCAGCAAAGACGTGGCCAATTGAACCCTAATCTGTGACTGCTGGCTAAGCGGAAACGCATCAATAATCCGGTTAATCGTATCCGCCGCCGAATTAGTATGCAGAGTGGCTAAGACCATATGGCCGGTTTCCGCCGCTGTGATCGCGGCCGCAATGGTTTCTAAGTCGCGCATTTCACCGACCAAAATCACGTCAGGATCCTGACGTAAAGCACACCGAACCGCCGCTGCAAACGACGGCGTATCCAGCGGCATTTCCCGCTGATCAACACTTGATCTCTTGTGTGGGTGAACATACTCTACCGGCGCCTCAACCGTAATAATGTGTAACGCCCGAGTCACATTCAAGTAGTTAATCATTGAAGCTAAAGTCGTCGTCTTACCAGAACCAGTCGGGCCGGTGACTAAAATAATGCCACCTTGCTGGCAAGAGAGTAAACGCTGAATCACTTGGCTGGGCAAACCTATCTCCTCCATTGCCGGAATGTCATTAGGCAAATGCCGCAACGCAATGACTAGGCCATTCTGGGTCCGGCAGATGTTACCGCGAAACCGAGCTTGAAACTGGTCAAAGGTTTTAGCGAAATCAGCATCACCATTCGGTCCGATAACCTCATCTTGGTTATCCTTGGCTAAAAGCAGCCTCATGGCTTGTTCGGTATCAGACGGATTGATAACTGGCCAATCAAGATCAACGATCTTGCCATGCCACCGGATCCGAGGTGGAGCGCCGGGCGAAAGATGAATATCCGAAGCCCCTCGTTCTAAGGCGGTTTCGATGCAGAAAAAAAGCATCCTTTTTATTTGCTCAGTTTGATCCATTGGGATTTCCCTCCTAATAACCCGCGGTCGATTGTGAAAATGAACAATAGCTGTAAGCCAAATTAACCTTATTGAAAATCAATCCTCTTGTCAATCCATAAAAAAAGAGGACCGACAAAACCACTTGTCGGTCCGAAACAAGGAACTGAGAAGTAACCCCGCTAAGCCGCAGCCTTTTGTGGATGACGCTTTCGCGGAGCCGGGGGCCAGCCCATGGCATGGCGCAAAACGTTTTCCGTGATCCTGTGTTTTCGGACTTCCGACCGGATGATTCCGATTTCCCGAGCCGGATCTTCCACTTTGTTGCTGGTGGCCAAAGAGCACAAGGCCGACAATACTTCCTGAATCACTTCTGATTTTGGCGCCGTTAATGGCGGCTTTGTTCTTCGGTTCTGCCTCATCTAACCTCCTCCTTCTTGCTTACTTCTTCTGGTTTCTGCCTGCTTAGTAGCCACCTAGCTAAAAAGTATTTTCTAAGGTACCACTAAAAAACCCAAAAGTCAACCCAAACAAAAAAACCAGTGCCGAAAACGCTGGCCTTTTTTAAACTTTTTAAAAACTAAATTATAGTTTCAATTTTTTTAACGATTTCACTGATTCCCCAGTCCGATTTCACTAAATACTCTTTGCCGCCGGCCGCCAAAATTTTACTGACCGTAACACTGTCGCTCAAATTGGTCAAAACAATCACCGGAATATCGCGAGTATCTTTGCCGCTCTTTAATTTCTGCAAAACTTCAATGCCGTCTTTGTCCGGTAAAATCACATCCAACAAAATCAGATCCGGTTTGTTTTTTTTAATTTTACTCAGACCTTCCTCGGCCGAAACGGCGCTTAAAACTTCATACTCATCGCGTAAAGCCAATTCCAAATTCCTAATTAACGCTTTTTCGTCTTCGATAATTAGAATTTTTTTTGCCATATAGTTAGATAATTAGGCTCTAGGCTCTAGCTAGTTAGGGACTAGGCAGATAATTTATATCTCTAATTTTCTAATAAGAATATTTAATATTTTCCTGACTTTTAACTTGCTCCAAAACCAAACCTAAAACCTAACGACCTAAAACCTAATCAACTATTTTCGCAAAATGCCGTTTGCCTTTCTGAATTACCACCCCGTCAGCATCGATTTTTCCAATTTTAAAATCTTCACTGTCAATGGTTTTGGTATCAACTTTAACGCCCCCTTGGGCAATTAATCGCCTCGCTTCCATTTTAGAACTGGCTAATTTGGTAACGATTAAAACCTCGATAATATTTCTTTTGTCGGTTTTAAAAACCGGCATTTGGTCGGGGTTCAAGCCTTCCTCGAAAACCTGCTTGAAATTTTCTTCGGCCGTAATGGCAGCTGGCTGGCCGTGATAGACTTCAACGACTTTGTAGGCCAAAAGCATTTTTAAAATTTTAGGATTTTTGCCGTTTTGCAAATCTTTTTTGATTTGGGCAATCTCCGGCATTGGCACACTAGTCAAAATCTCAAACGCCGGCAAAATCATTTCGTCAGTCCAGCTCATCACTTTGCCATAAATGTCATTAGGAGTGTCAGCTAAGGTAATCATATTACCTTCTGATTTCCCCATCTTTTTTCCAGTTGGATCGGCCAAAAGCTTCATCGTTAAAACAAATTTTTCTTTGCCCTTCATCGCTTTCATCAAGGTCCGGCCGGCTAACATATTAAAAGTCTGGTCATTACCGCCAATTTCCAAATCAACATCCATCGCCACACTATCATAAGCCTGCATTAAGGGATAAAAAAATTCATGAAGATAAATCGGCCGGTCAATTTTTAATCTTTCCTGAAACATATCACGATCCATTAACTGCTGAACCGTAAAATTTTTGGCGATTTCAATTAAATCAGAAAATTGCAACTTAGACAGCCATTTTGAATTAAATTTAAAACCAATTTTATCAGTATTAATTAGATTTCTGATTTGTTTTTTCCAACCGGTTAGATTAGCTAAAACTTCTTGGTGACTGATTTGCTGCCGGACGCTCAATTTATCCGGGTCCCCAATTTGACCGGTAAAATCACCAAATAAAAAAATTACCTGATGGCCTAATTGCTGAAACTGGGCTAATTTTCTAATCGTAATTCCATGACCTATATGCAGCGTTGGTGAATTCGGATCGTAGCCGCAATAAAGAGTAATTTTTTTACCCGACATTAAAAGTTTTTTTAAGGCTTCCTTGCTGGGGTAGATATTTTCCACTCCCCGAGTAAGCACTGCTTCGATCTGTTTTTCTTTGTCATTCATGGCAAAATTATTAAGATTTAATACTGTTATTTTAGCTAATTCCCCGCTTTTAGGCAAGGTCAGGTTTAACGCCTATTGACACAACCTGGCTAAACCATTAAGATGACAAATCCCCTAAAAGGGGGTATAATAATAGACTTTGTGTTTCAAAAAATCCTAAGCACTAAACCCTAAATCTTAAACAAATAACAAATCCCGATTTTTTAAATTCCAAACAGTTTGGTATTTATGATTTGAAACATTATAATTTGTTTTGGATTTAGTGCTTCGGATTTCGGATTTATTACTCTATGGCTTTAAACGAAATTCAGCAACTCCAGGAGGTGATCAAAAAGAGTCATCACGTTCTGATCACTTTTCCCAAGGACTTTTCCATAGACGCTGTGGCTTCGGCTTTAGCGCTCTATTTAGTTTTGAAAAAGCAGGATAAGCTAGTTGATATTGTCTGCGACGATTTTATTTTACCAAAAAATTTGAAATTCTTGCCCTCGGCCGACGTAATTAATTCCCAGGTTTCCAATCTGCAAAAATTTGTCATCAGTATTGACGCCGATAAAGATAAAATTGAAGAATTCAGCTATAATTTGGAAGGCGACAAATTAAAAATCTATATTGTCCCTAAGTCCGGATCTTTCAACAAAGAACACGTCAATGCCGAAAATTCCGAGTACAAATATGATTTGATCATTACTTTGGATACTCCCGATTTAGCTTCGCTGGGAAAAATCTTTGCCAACTTCACGGAATTTTTCTATAACACCGACTTGGCCAATATCGACCATCATGCCGAAAACGAACACTTCGGCCAAATCAATTTAACCAATATGAATGCCGTGGCCACCGCCGAAATTTTATTCAACCTGATTAATTCTTTAGACAAAAATTTGCTGGATAAAGATATCGCCACTTGTCTGCTGACTGGCATGGTGGCCAAAACCAAAAGCTTTAAAACCCCGAACGTAACGCCGAAAACTTTGGAAATTGCCGGCAGCCTCTTGGCCGCTGACGCCGAACGGGACGTGATTATCAAAAATTTATACCGAAGCCGGACTTTGCAGACCTTAAACTTATGGGGCCGGGTTTTGGCGAGATTAAAAAGCGAGTCGGGCAATAAACTGGTCTGGTCGCTTTTGACTGACCATGATTTTTTGGAAGCCAAAGCCGACGCCAAAGATCTGCCCGATGTAATTGAAGAATTGATATCTTTTATCCCCGGCATAGAAATTGTGGTTTTAATTTACCAAATCTCCGGCCGAACCTGCGTTTTAGTCAATACCTTCAAAGACCATAACGCCTTATACTTAGCCAGCGCCTTTAATCCGACCGGCTCAAAAACCCAATCCCAGTTTTGCTTGCCCGAAACAACTCTTTTGGATGCGGAAAAAGAAGTAATCGGCAAAATTAAAGAAAGACTTGGGCAAAAATAAAAACCCGGCCAATTTCTAGCATGGCTAAAAATCCCAACAAAGATGAAGATGCTGAACCCCGCGTTCAGATTTTTTAAAACAAAAAATCCCTGAATTTTCACAGAGATTTTTTGGTGGGCGTACGTGGACTCGAACCACGGACCTTTACGATGTCAACGTAACGCTCTAACCAACTGAGCTATACGCCCTTAATAAATGTTAACTTTTTTAGAATAAGCGATAATCCGCCAATTGTCAACTATTCAATTTTATATGGTGCCCATGCCTGGACTTGAACCAGGGACATCCACCTTATAAGGGTGGCGCTCTAACCAACTGAGCTACATGGGCTGGCCAACAACTCTTTTAAACTTTCCTATTATATATTTATTAACTTATTTTGACAAGATTTAGAATCTCTCCGAAAAACCGGAGTGATTTTTTGTTTACCTATTATTGGTAGTTTTGGATGTATGGGTAATATTATTCTTACCAAGTTTAACCCCGCACCAAAACTTAGTATTTGTAACTGCTCGGGCAGCACCTATCGGCTTGCCCTCGCAGACAAATACTAAAAAAAGACCGCGGGCTCTCCCAAAGGAAAGCCACGCGGTAGGACAAATCAACGAACAGAATTAACCCCTGCCTCGAAGATGACTAGACCATCCTCAGACCGTTCGGGATGAGGCATCAAACCGGCGCAGTACTTGGTACAAAGTCCGGCAATTTTACTGCCATTGGGGCTAGAGCCACCAACGCCGATGTAGGTACTATCGCCTTCATAGGCACCGTATGTCGCCATGACGTGATACGAGTCCGGGCCATTAGGTAGCACCGGAAATCCTTGTCCATGTGCGGACGGCAGACGAATCTTGGCTCCATCTAGGCCTTTGGTCCAAACGCAGCCAACGTCAACCGGATCGTGCAAAACAACTGGCGTAAACCGCCAGTGCTCAAACCTAGCCGTGACGTTATGATCCAAAACCGCAGTCGGTTGACCAATTTCGCCATCGCCAGGCAATAGCCCTGTTTCCATTTGGGCTTGAAAGCCATTGCAGATCCCGATAACCGGAATATGTTTTTCGACAACTCGCCTCAATTGATCACCGAAGCGTCGTGTCAAGTCAATAGCCATCACCCGACCGGCGGCGTGATCATCACCGAAAGCAAAGCCGCCGGCTAAAGCGAGGATATCGCAGTCATCGAGACGACAGGTTCCATCCATTAAGGCCGAAAGTAATCCTAGTCTCGGTTCAGCTCCAACGCTCCTGAAAGCGTACATTGTTTCTCGGTGGCAATTAACACCCGGAAAATACGGTATTAAAACTCTCACTCTTTCACTCATATGACCACCTCCGTAAAGGTCTTCGCCCAGTTAGTTGCCAAAGTCGCTATCGTTTCGGAGAAAAGCGGCTCTCTGTGATAAGAAACGGCCATTGTCGGTTCGGCCGTGACTTCTCCAAGAACGGTGCATTCGCTTAGCGAATTCAGCAACGGATCAACTTCTGGAACGGCCAAAAGAATCGCACTATTGGGTTCACCAAACAGCCACTCCAAAACGCCATCACAACTTTCGGGCAGGTCGATTTTGCAGCCTAAATCGCCGCCGTAACACATCTCAAACAACCGCCGAATCAATCCGCCTTCGGCCACAACCGATCGCGAGTGAACACCCGCCGACCAATTAAGACTCATTAGCATCTGATGGTAGTTAATGAGTCCACGACGCAGGTCTTTGAGATCCAAGACCGGTAACTTGTCGCCACGACGATGGTCAAACAAATCTAGAAACACTGATCCACCGAGATTGATTTCCTTCAGACCTTGATGAAACAGCACCAGCTTGTCACCAGGCTGCGAGAAGGCCTTAGGAATCAGTCGTCTGTAGTCCGGCATCCGACCCACGGCCAAGACATCTAGAGTCAATGGCGCGTGAATGTGGCGACCATCGGCAGTGGCAAAAGTGCCGCTACAACTGTCCTTACCAGAACCCACTGGCATGCCGAGTTCTTCCGACGCCGGAGCGTAGCCATACTCGACCAATTGCTTCAACCGCCAGGCATTCTCGGGAAAACCAACGACTCGTGAGGTGTAAAGGTTGACGTTACAGACAATGTCGTCAGACGAAAAACCGGCTGCCACCAGCCTCGTCATCGCCTGAGCCATCACCAACCGACCTTGACCGGCCGGGTCAACATCACCATAGAATTGATTACAGGCATTAGCCAGACCAACTGTATAAGATTCACCCAAAATCGGCGTAGTAGCCATGAGCTCGTCAGGCATCCGTTCATCATATCCTCCCATATACGCCAACCGAGTTGCACCCTGAACCGTCTGATCAAATTGATGCGCGGCGCCTGACTGATCCGAAATATTGAACTGGCCTAAGTGTTTTTGAACCAAACCGACCCAGGCTGGCTCATTAGCTGGCACCGACGGCCGAAATGCCTCCGGCTTCTCTTTGGGTTCTCTCACTTCAATTTTGGGTAACGGGCATTCCTGCGACAGAAAACCGTAGGGCAAATCAACAACGACTTCGCCGGCCAAGCTAGTAGTCCGATTGGTTAACCAAGTACCGTAGTTTTGACTTTCGTCATAGATAACCTGACAACGTTTAGTGTCGGTAAACACGCCGATGACAGTTACTGGAACACCGTAGTCGCGCAAAATCTGCAACGCTAACTCAAGTTTATCTGGCGGAATAGCCAGCACGCCGCGTTCCTGGCTTTCCGAAAGCCAGATTTCCCAACGCTTCAACCCTCGGGTTTTGAGTGGCACAAAAGCCAGGTTTACAAACACCCCGGTCTTGCTGCCCATCTCACCCACGGCCGAAGACAAACCAGCCGCACCGCAATCAGTACAAGCGCGAATACAGTTGGCATCACGAAGAACCGGAATGGCTTCCATAAACACCCGCTCTTCAATTGGCATACCGATCTGAACGTGGGTGCCGTCAACTGCCGCGCTTTCATGAGTCAATCCGGCACTGCTAACCGTGGCTCCGTGCATCCCGTCATTACCAGTATCCCCGCCGATCAAAACGACGAGATCATCGGGTTGTGGTTCACCCTTTTGCGCCCGATCTGCCGGCATAATTCCAATTGAATGACCAAGGGCAAGACACTTAACGTTCCCGGGATGAACTAGGTATTGCGACCAAGCCATTGGAATCCCCATCGGATTACAGTAGTCCTTGGTACCCCGAATAGATTCCAACAAAATCACCAGCGGATGAAGTGCACCTTTAGGAACATCGACCCAGGCAATCCTGGGATCACAAATGCCCATAATCGTTGTCCCAGCAATCGGCCAAGCACCTTGACCGGTAAACTGGATATCACGAATTACTCCACCGTGCTTGGTCATGATTCCACCATAGGTAGCTAGTGACGAAGGCGAGATGTGGGTTTCACCCTTGAAATTGATGGCTTGGCCGAGGAAGAATTCCATCACGCCAGAGTTGTCAACAAAAGCCGAAATTAGCAGCGGATGGTTAATCCGCGCCGTGGCTTGCTGAATCCTTTGTAGCAAACCAAGTGATTTCATCGCCGTGTGGTTGCAGTGATCACCCCAGGCCGCTGCCGTCATTTCCAGTTCGCCATCGCGCATCAAGTGTGGTTCGGTTTCAGCAAAGAAGAGTCGAACGGCGAGAAGTTGGGCATCATCCATAAACAAACGGCGCTTGGACGACAAAGTTCTCATCGCCTCGATGTCCATATTGGCTATATCGAGATACTCTACGCCGACAGATTTTCCCTGCGGCTTAAGTGTTTCCCAAATTTCTCCGGGTTCGATAACGGTTTCCACTTGATCGTTATAGAGAAAACGTTTACCAATCTCACGGGCAGTTTGACCATCCACGCCAAAGAATTGATAGCGGGTTGCCAAACGCGCCCATTCCAGATTGTCGACGCCCAAAGCTTGGGCGGCATGCCTGGTTGACTTGAGTTCCGGATCGGTAACACCGCGCTGATAGCAGACTTCAACTATCGGCCCCATTGCTTCATCAAGCAGAGAAGCACCACTTATCTCCTCCAAAACTGGATGGAAAAAAAGTGGCATTAACTTATCGACTTGTTCAGGATCAACACCTTCGACCCGGAGTACTCGTTCAAGTCTAACTGCGGTTACCTTGGTATAACCATTCTGATGCAGTCGCCTAAACAACTGCGCGGCAGCCGGATCAAGTCCGGTCCTAGTCTTATAGACCGATGAAACCATGTGACACTCTCCTTTCCGCACCAAATACACCTAGCCCATCCCAAAAAGATATTTCCTTTACTACCATACTCTACCCAACCTTTCCTCAAGACAGTTTCCCATCCTTCTTCATCTATTCTCAACATCCGCCCTCACTTTGGGCGAATGGAAACACGGATTGTAAACGTACCAAAAACGCTGTCCCTCCTTGTCTCGCCGAAAGTCGCCAAAGGCGACTGAAGGCGGACTTGTCTCGCCGTAGTCCCAATTTATTGGGACAAAGGCAGACTATTTAGTAGAACAACGCTTCTAAACTTGCTTAATCTTAATGATTTTTAATAGTTTAGTCAAACTACCGATACCGGCATTCGGCTGGGCGTAATATTATTCTTGCCAAGTTTAACCCCTCACCAAAACTCGCGAATATTCAATTTGAAAAAGTAATGTCCGGCTGGCGCGGATACCAGCATTCGGATGTCCCGACGTACATTATATTATTAATAATAAAGAAGTCGGGATCCCGATTTTAGCGAAGCTAAACATCGGGATATTCGTAGATTAGTATTTTATAATAAAAAAAATCCCGACGTCACCGCGAAGCAGCGAGTCGGGATCCCGATTTTCGCGAAGCAAACGTCGGGAGACCGCGAATCCTCGGTACGAAACCAAGAAAACGCGGTAATAACTACAAGGTACAACTCACTTAGCCCTTAGCAACCAAAATCCGTTGGCAGGCTAAATTGACTGCTGCCGGGAGCAACAAGTGCTCGCAGGGCAGCACCAAAGCTTGCAACATCTTGGCTGCTTCGTCCAAAGGTTGGCCGGCGCGCTGCAGTTCCTGCGCCTTTTCAATGATAGCCGTTGATATTCTCACGGCGTGAGTCAACAACGGCGACCCTTGGTCATATTCCGCAGTCACTTCATGAACAGTTGGCCAGGTGAAAAACTCTTCTTCTATCCCTTTCTGCTCTCGGGTAATTTGGTCAAGAATTTCGGCCAAAACGTGCCTGTGTGGCGCTAAACCGTACATTCCTTGGCCGCCGTGGGCAAGCGGATCGGCTGGGTGGATGTTATACATTACTATCGACCGGCCATCCTTGCCGATACAATCGGCAGGCATCCGGTGAATACATCCCAGCAAAAAGACGAGCCGGATTTCATTAACCGCAAGCCAATAGCTGACTGCTATTTCAAAATCATTCTGCATCATTGGCCGGTCGATTTTGAGATGTTCATCCCAGAAATTTCCATGGCGGGCAATAACCGTCGTGTGAATTTAATGTGCCTCTGCCTTTTTCAAACAGTCAGCACCAGCCTTGGTAACTAGTAATTCAACAATCTCGCACTCCGGCAGCAACTGTTTTTTACGGTAAGCGGTCATCACCGCATTGGCACCAGTGCCGCCGCCGGAAGCAACTATGGCAAAGCGGATTGTATCATTCATCACCTTAACCCTCCGTCAGTAGTCGCTTGTTTAGGTTTCGATTTCAGTGTAACCCATTCACCAGTGAACTTAGAAAGGACGCACACCTGCGGCATTTCGCTGGCAGCAGTCTCTATAATCCGACCACAACGCCTGGCAGTGACTCCGTAGCTCTCGGCCAAATCAATAAACTGACCTTCATTTTCCGGATCAACCACAACTAAAGCACCTTGGCCACCATTGAAGGTACCTAACCAGTCCAAATCAGTCATCCCCCGCCAGGTAACAATATCTTTCATTGCCTGCGGTGGATCGAACAAGTCGTCGAGTTCCGCTGAAAGTCCCGCCGGAAATAACAAATCTTTGGCGAATTTGTCCTCGATGGCTCCGCCGGAATTATGGACGATCAGATGGATCGGTATTATCGGACACAAATCCGGATTGTCCCAGCCGTGAACGTGATTAAGAAACGGGTCATACAACATCGATGGCGTCGCCACAGCGGCGATAGTCTCCGTAGCGTCAGGATTCTCCCACCACTTTGGCCCAAAATGCATAGCCAAAGCCTTGCGCGCTGAGCTGTGACCGTTGGATCGAAACCAATCTTTCAGAGCCATGATGCTCTGTCCCGGTGCCAAAGTGTCACCAAGAATCATCTTTTTCGGGTGATAAATACCCCAGGCCACACCAGCCCAATTGAACATCACGGTCGCGTCGGGGTTTTCCGAACCAACACAACTGGACAATTCCGCTGTTTCGCCATTGAGCACAACCATTTGAAGCACTTTGGCGGCATCAACTAAACCGGCAAGAAGCTCCCGACTGGCGACGTTAGTTCTGTCACCCTGTTTGCCAATCGTGAAAGTATCCAGCACGTTAGTGAAAACCAATGGTTTGCCACCCCAGCGAGTAATGTCCATCCCGGTCATCGCCGCTAGGTCAAACCCGGCCTTGCGATGACCAAACGAAGCATCGATGACCACGACCTTAGTACCGACTCCATCGGGTGCCAAGGTCATCACGCAATCGGGAGGTACTTGGACCAAACGATAACCCCTTGGCCCGCGAAAGTTGCCCTGCGACATATCATACACCTCGATCAAAGGTGAATTCCCGTAAGTACTGGCACAAAGTTTACCAGCACAGGCACTGAGGCTGTCGCCTTCTACGGTATCAACTCCGTCTTCCGTATACTTTTTCATCGTTATCGTTGTCTCCTCTCTTATCTGTTCTTTGGTGGTGGCCCTTTTGGCCGCTTTTTTCTCGGTCCGGACCTTAAGTGTGTCCGGAATTTGATCTTTTCACTACCGCCGCCGGGGCAATTTTCCGGCTTCCACCCTCCAATTCCTTTTCTTTTTTTTGAGGCGCTGGCCATAGCTACCTTCCCTTTCTCTCTACTGTTGTTCATTCTTTTTCTTTTTGCTGAGCTTCCGCCTGGAAACGCATTGAGGCCCACCGCGGTGAAACTTCCGTCGGACATCACCTTTTTCTCCGTGTTTGGTTGTCTTGTGACTGCCGTGTGACATACGATTTCCCCTTCCCTTAATAAGTTGTGACGTGCGTAAAACGCTGTTTCTCCTGTCAAAACAGCTTATTTATTGGCTTTAGCTTACTAGCTTTGAATAGCTTAGTCAACCCAAGCCCAAAAAAAGCCTTCTTGTCCTTAATTTAAGTGAGGGATAGAAGGGGGTTAGAGCTAATTCCCCTCTCCCTGTCTACCGTCAAGGCAGGTTCTTCGGGAGATGGGGTGGGTGAGGGGCGACTTTATTATTTTTGTGTTTTCGGGCTTTAATGCTACAATAAAACTATGGAAAATAAGCAAAATCTTCAAAAAAATTTACCGACCCAAGCCCTAAGCTTATCAAAAAGCGTAGGCGAACAAATTAAACCCTTCATCAATCAGCTTGCTAAAAAATTTCCGCCAGCTGAGGTTTTTTTAGTTGGCGGCGCCGTACGGGATGCCATTTTAAATCGGCCGACTAATGATTTTGACTTTGTCGTCCGGCTCGTCAACAAAGCAGCTTTGGAAAAATTTTTGGCTACTCAAGGCAAAGTCAGTTTAGTCGGCAAACGGTTTGGGGTTTTTAAATTCCGGCCGAAGCTTTGGGAAAAAGAAGAAATTGATATTGCCCTGCCCCGAACGGAACATTCGGCCAGCCTGTCCGGCGCTTACCACGATTTTAAAATTGCCAGTAATGCCAAGTTGAATATTGAAGCGGATTTGTCCCGCCGCGATTTTACCATCAACGCCATGGCCTACAAAATCTCTACCAACCTACCAGCCTACCAGCCTACCAGCCTACTAATTGATCCCTTTAACGGCCTAGCTGACATTAATAAAAAAATTATCCGAGCCGTTGGCGATCCCCAAAAAAGATTTCAGGAAGATTATTCTCGAATGCTGCGCGCCATCCGATTTGCCACCCAGCTGGGTTTTAAAATTGAAACCAAAACTTGGCAAGCCATCGTCAAGGGCATAAAAAATATTGATAAAATCGTTGATAACGAAAGAATCGTGCCCGCCGAAGTCATTGCCAAAGAATTAATCAAAACCATCAGCGCCGATCCGGTTTTAGGTCTAAAACTTTTAGATCAGTCAGGCGCGATAAAAATTTTGATCCCGGAATTGCTGAAAATGAAAAAATGCCCCCAGCCGAAAAATTTCCATTCGGAAGGCGACTGCTGGCGGCACACGGTTTTAGCTTTAAACAATTTAAAAGCTAAAAAGTTCAAAAAAGAATTCGGCGAGGTTTTAGTTCCGGCGGAAATTAAATGGGGTTTGCTTTTCCACGACATCGGCAAACCTGACACCATTATCCGGGCCGACCGGCTGAGGTTTAATAATCACGATAATGTTTCCGCCCAAAAATTCTGTCAAATCGCCGACCGGCTGAAATTGGCTTCGGCCGGTTTAGACATTGACTTAATTTCTAAAATTATCAGTAAACACATGCTGCCGACCCATACCAAATCGGCCGAGATGAAAGATACCACCATTGAAAAATATTTTTTTAACCCTGATTTTCCCGGCCGCGAGCTATTGATGCTGATTTTTGCCGACATCTTGGCGACGGTTCCGCCTTCCGGCCGGCCGGATTTTTCTAGCTACCAAAAATTACAAAAGCACATCAAAAAACTGGGCAAAACCAGCTTAAATAAAAAAGAGTTGCCCAAACCTTTGGTCAACGGCCACGATTTAATAAAAAAATTTAAGCTTGTCTCCAGTCCGAAGATCGGCAAATACCTGGCAATTTTGCGCGAAGCCCAGCTGCGCGGCAAAATCAAAACTAAAGACCAGGGCTTAAATTACATCAAAAAGTATCTTTAAAGCTATGAAATTTGTCATCCAACCGGAAGAAACCGGCCAAAGACTCGACCACTTTTTAGTAAAAAAACTAAATGACCAAACCAGGTCGCAACTGAAAAAAATAATCGAAGGCGGCCTAGTCTTGATTAATGATAAACCAACCAAAGTCCATCATTTCTTAAAAAATGGCGACATTGTTTCCGTCGAAATCAAAAATCCTCCTACCCCTCTACCGCCCTACCAATCTACCACCCTACTTCCCTACTTCCCTACCCCCCTACCGCCCAAAATAATTTTTGAAAATAACGATTTTTTAGTCGTTGACAAACCCGTCGGGCTGCTAGTTCATCCAACCGAAAAAGGCGAAAAAGATACTTTGGTCGACTGGGTCGCTAAGCGCTATCCGGAAATAAAAAAAATTGGCGACGAAAATTATCGCGGTGGCATCATTCATCGGCTGGATCGCGACGTTTCCGGCGTCATGATGATTGCCAAAACCAACGAAGCTTATCGGCACTTAAAAGACCAGTTTAAAAGCCGACTGGTTAAAAAAGAATACGTAGCGCTAGTCTATGGCAAAATTGAGGATTTTCAAGGTGAAATTAATTTGCCGATCGGCCGCAACCAGGAAGGCCAATTTGTCGCTCATCCGCGCCAAGGCACGCGAATTGTTAAGGCTCGGGACAAAACCGCCAAAACCAAATACGAAGTAACCGAATATGTCAAAGACTATACCCTGCTGAAAGTAAATATTTTAACCGGCCGGACTCACCAGATTCGGGCGCATTTTTTCGCGATTGGCCATCCGATTTTAGGCGACAAAATCTACAAGCCCAGAAAAAAATTCTTTCATTTCCTGCGCCGAAAAATAAAAGTTATCGATCCCGGCCGGATTTTTTTGCATTCGGCTAAAATCGGTTTTAATGATTTAACCAATCAATGGCAGGAATTTTCCTCGCCTTTGCCTAAACAACTAACTGAATTTTTAAATGCCTGCAGAAAAAAGTAACAAAATTTTTATTATCTCCGGCCCTTCGGGAGTTGGCAAAACCAGCATTGCCAAAGGCGTTTTGAAGCGGCTGACTTTTTTGAAAACCTCCGTCACTTACACCACCCGAACCCAGCGCCTGGGAAAAAAGGAGGATAAAATGGTAATTCATATTTCGGAGAATGAATTTCGGAAAAAAATAACTAACGGCGATTTTTTAGAATGGGCTGTGGTTCATGAAAATCTTTACGGTACTGACAAAAAGGTGGTAGAAAAAAAATTGAAAAAAAACAGTCTTTTGATGAATATTGATGTCCAAGGAGCGCTGCAAATTAAAAATAAAATTCCCGAAAAAACCGTTTTAATATTTTTACGGACCAAAACGATCGCCGATTTGGCTCGGCGGTTAAAAAAACGAGGAAAAATGCCGGCGGCGATTATTAATTTGCGGCTAGAAAACGCCAGAAAAGAATTGGCTTTGGCCAAAAAATACAACTACATCGTCTATAATAACGAAGGTAAATTGAGAGAAACAATCAACCGAGTCGTTGAAATCATTGCTAAAAATTAAAGCCTTGACTTTTTAATGATTTTCGTTTATAGTTGATAAGTATTAATTTTTAAATTTAAACGGATAAAACTATGGCTAAGGAAAAAAAGTCAAAAAAAGCTGAGCATGAAGATAAGCTCTCCCAAAAGAAAATCGAAAAACAGCCGTTGCCGGTTTTGAAATCGGGCATGACGGTCAAAGTTCACCAAAGAATCACCGAAATCGGCCCAAAAGGCGAAAAACAAAGAATTCAGGTCTTTGAAGGCATGATTATCGCTCATAAACACGGCAAAGAAACCGGTTCAACTATCACGGTCAGAAAAGTTTCTGACGGTATCGGCGTGGAAAAAATCTTTCCTCTCCATTCACCAAACGTCATCAAAATCGAACCGGTCAAACAAGCCAATACCCGGAAAGCTAAGCTTTATTACCTGAGAAATTATAAAAAGCGGCTGAGCGAAAAAAAGATCGAACAAAAATAATTTTTTGGCTGATTTTATAAACTCCGCTCCCTAACTAGGCGGACGTGCCTGTCTGCCCTAACTGCCGTTAGACGGGCGGTAGGCAGGGTGGAACTGGCCCCGCCTCAAGCCCAAAAAAGTTTTGCCAATAACAAAATTTATACCTCGGGAGTCGCCTACGGCTTTTGGCCGCTAAATTTAAGTCTTTCTTCCGGCTTGAAGCGGGGTAAATATACACACCCTTAGGCGGACGTGGTGGAACTGGTATACACGCAGGCTTGAGGGGCCTGTGGCCGCAAGGCCTTGGAGGTTCAAATCCTCTCGTCCGCATTTTAGTAGATGCAGGTTCTGCGCCAGAGGCGCATCCGCCTTTGGCGGAAAATCCTCTCGTCCGCATTTGATAAAATTTAGATATGCAATCTCCTCTGCCAATGCTAGGGACGATTAGCCGGCAGGCAGCATTACACCGACTTTCGTCGGCCGAAGTTGTAAGGGTGGTTAGCTCAGTTGGTTAGAGCGTCTGCTTTACATGCAGAAAGTCGGGGGTTCGAATCCCTCACCACCCATTTATTTAACTTCTATAAAGCCGACTCCGGCCGGCGAAGCCCAAAAAAATCATAGGCCTGTCCCGTACCAAACCAATAATCAAAACTAAAATTATATAAAAACAAGGCACGGCCGGTTCCGCGACCAAAAAAGCTCAAAAAATAACTAACTACACCGCGGGTTTTGGTGTGGGATTCGATTCCTACATCGTCCACCAATAACTTAAAGCCGAAGCCTGGAATTCTAAATCCGAAACAAACTTCAATTTTCCAAATCATCAATCTCAAACCGTTTGGAACATTTTAAATTTAGATATTAGAATTTAGAATTTATTTTACTATATGATTGGCAGAATTATTCTCGGCTTAATCGTTACTGCTGTTGGCGCTTTAGTAACCATTAAAGCTCCGTGGTTTTATGAAAATTTCGGAGCCATTCCTTCAGCTGATAAATATTTGGGAACCGAAGGCGGCAGCCGGCTAGCCTACAAATTAATCGGGATTTTACTCAGCATCATTGGTTTTCTAATCATGACTAATTTGATTGAATCTGTTTTGAAAGGGATCATGAAACTCTTTTTCCCAGCCTTACGCTAAAAAATAAACCCGGAGTGAAACAACGATTAAAAATCTAGGGCTCGTAGCTCAGCTGGCTAGAGCACCTGCTTTGCAAGCAGGGGGTCAGGAGTTCGAATCTCCTCGAGTCCACCATAATTTTTTGGGACAATAGACTGCTGCGTAGACCTATAGTTCTGCGCCAGAGGCGCACCCGCCTCTGGCCTTTCGGTAAAACTCAAGACCACCTCGAGTTTACTGAGAGGTGGCGGGGAATCCGCTCGGGTCCAAAAGTTTGTCGGGACAATGTGGGGGTCAAGGGTTTCCCGACGCACAAATTATTTTAAAAATAAATGCCGACGTTTAGTCGGCATCCCGATTTAACATTGGGAGAAATCATGACCCCGATTCCGCGGTCAGTCGACATCGGGGCGAGTCTCCTCGGGTCCACCAAAAAACTATATTTACCAGCCTCTTTTGACAGATTCTTTTATTTTTCTCCAAGTACGACTAAAAAAACCTCTTTTTTCATCATCTGCTGGATCATGGGCAAAAGGATGTTTGCTTATTGTATTTGAAGATCTTATTAGATCTGGTCTATACGAAATAATGGTGTCCGTCTTGCCTGTGGTTGAAGGTTGAGATGAGGTGCCCTCAGGTTTGGCGGTTGAAGTTACTGCTGGTGTTTCTACCTCCTCACTAAGTTCTGCGCTGATGGTTGCTTCTCTTTCAGCCAAGCTTCCTCCCTTTGATTTTTCAGGCGGTTGAAGTTCTTCTTTTTTAACTCCATAAAACGTGCCTGCTTTAATGGCTAAGGCCTCATTGGTCCATTTGGTTCGTCGGCGTTGAATCTTATCCCGTCGATCCACAGCTTTTTTTATTTTGGCTTCTCTTTCAGCCTTGACTAATTGCTCAATAGTTTTGCCTTGAATTGGAGAAAAAAACCTTTTTTCTATCATATCTGATATTTTACCACTACCAATGAGAAAGAGTCAATAAATTTTTAAAAAAGGGGGATTAAAAGCTATATTAAGCTTTAATTAGCGATTAAAAGTTATTAATAAAGGCAAAAATGATTAAAGAGTTTTTTGCCGAGGCTTTGTGAGGCGGTGGCGGGACGATTCATTCTTGGTTGAAAAAAGTTCGAGCAAATGCTAAAATAACACCACCAAAATTATCGGGACAATATGGAGGCTTGCCCCGCACTAAACCAATAATTTAAAACAAATAATTATTTTTTAACAGCCATAGGCGGCTTTTGCGCCAATTAAAGTTAATCTCTTTGCAAAAAACTTTCGCGGGTTTTAGTGCGGGGTCGAGAGTTCTCAGCCGAAGGCTGACCCGCCCTACCTGCCAATAGGTAGGCTCTGGCGGGGAATCCGCTCGGGTCCACCAAATCCACTCGTATCTACGTATATCTGTGAAAAACAACATTTTTATATTCCACGGCACAGAAGGCTACCCAGAAGAAAACTGGTTTCCTTGGATGAAGCAGGAATTGGAACAAAAAGGACATAAAGTATTTGTCCCACAGTTTCCTTCGCCTCCCATAGTTCCTGCAAAAATATCCGAGTGGTTTGATGTCCTTAAAAATTATGAGCAGTATATCAACGAAGACACTCTCTTAGTCGGGCATAGTTTGGGTGGCATTTTCACTTTGCGTGTATTGGAAAAATTAACGCATCCAGTTAAAGCTGCATTCTTCGTAGGAACTCCGGTTGGAGTTCGCCCTATCGCGAACTATGACCGAGACAACAGTTTTAGTGGTTTTACCTTTGACTGGGACAAAATTAAGAATAAAGCTAAACACTTTGTAGTTTTTCAGTCTGATGATGACCCCTATGTTGGATTAGAAAACGGCAAAGAGCTTGCAAAGAATCTCGGCGTTGAGCTTTCCTTTGTGCCGAATGCGGGACACTTTAACAAAAAAGCTGGCTATGTGAAGTTTGAAAAGTTGCGTGATATGGTTCTGGAAATTTTAGAGTAAAGTCAATAACTTGGTTCCAACTAACCCGAACGTGGTGAACCACAATTTTTCGGGACAATACGAAAACCAATTCAAATATTTAGACTCATCTTTAAACTTCCTAAACCGCCAAAAGGCTCCGCGCGAGATTAAAATAAAATTTACTACCAAAAAAACATCCCAACCTGATGGGCTGTTTTTTATTTTATGTTTTAATTTCTGCATCAGATTCAAAATATTCAAAATTTTAAATGAGTTACCAACAATTACCCCAAAAATCATTGTGTAAAAAATAAAAAAGTGCTATAATGACAATATCAATATTTTTAGTAAAAATTTTTGCAAACGAATTCACGAAAGGAGGTGAGCAAACATGGCAACCAAAAAGAAAGCGGCCAAGAAAAAAGTCGCCAAAAAAGCGCCAAAACGCAAAGTCGCCAAGAAAAAAGCGGCCAAAAAGCGCGGGCGTTAAAATAGATTTCAAACAAAAAATCCGGCATAACTGCGGGATTTTTTGTTTGGCTCGGCGATGGTAGAAAAATTTGATTACACTATATACACCGTCAAAATTAAAATAAACTTTTTTGGGCTAGTTTTTTTATTTCTCCGCCTTTAAAAACTTTTACCACGCCGTAAACTCCGTCATAGCCGGCGGAAATTTCAATTTTGCCTTCCCGGACATTTTTAATCCCTAAGGCAATTTCCAACGGCGCAATTTTTTCTAATTCCGGAATCGATAAATCAAGTAAAATCCGAAATTCATTGCCCCCTTTGGCAATTAAATCCTGATAAATGGCCGTAACTTTTTTAGTCAGTTTCCCCTGCCCCAAAAAATCGGCAATAATTTCCGGCAGCGGCACTAAACTTTTATAGCCGATCGTGTCAGGTTTAAAATTTTCCGGTCGGTCGGCCAGCTGCTCGACGCGATTAACCACGCCAATCGTCAGCGGCTTTTTGCAAATCGGACAAATGCCTTTATTTTTTTTAGTTTGGCCGGGCTTAAACTGGATTTGGCAATCGCGGTGGCCATCCCAATGGTATTTGCCTTCTTCGGGAAAAAATTCAATCGTATACAAAAATCGTTTTTGGTCTTTTTCTTTAAGGATGCGGTAAATTTCTTGATAGCTTAATTCATTTTCCGGGATTTCAAAAACATTGGCTTCCCGGCCTAAATTCGCCGGTGAATGAGCATCGGAATTGGAAATTAAAGTAATTTTATCCAACGCCGAAACTCGCCAGTTCATCGGCGGGTCAGATGACAAACCGGTTTCAATTGAATAAATATACTTAGTTTGATCGCCGAAACAAGCCTGCAAGGTGTCAAAGCCGGAATGAGAACCAAAAACCGAAAACCAGGGTGTCCAGGCATGAGCCGGAATGACTAATGACTGAGGATTGGCGTCTAAAATAATCTTGGTCAATTCATCGGCGTGAAGACCCATAATCGGCCGGCCATCGGATTTTAAATTAACTCCCCGCTTAGTTAAGGCTTCATTAATTTTATCAATCGTTTTAAAATCCGGAACAAAAATACAAAGATGAATCCGCCGACACTTATCACCCTGAGAATAAATACAGCTAAGCTCGGTCGTCAGCATGAATAAAACGGAGTCGGTATCGCCTTTAAATTTAAAAAAACCAGGTCGGTTTTCAACCAAGTTTTCCTTAAGATGCTTTAGCCAGGCCGGATGAGTAAAATCGCCAGTCCCGACAATTTGAATCCCCTTAATTTTTGCCCATTGATTAATATGAGGCAAATCTAAATCCTTCGAGCAAGCCCGGGAATACTTGGAATGGATGTGCAAATCGGCGATTAACCTCATTTAAATTTTATTTATCAATTCAAGCTGTTCGGCCGTATTAACGCCCAATGCTTCTTCCGGCCTGATTTCAACGGTCGTAATTTCTTGGCTCTGCCGACAAGCGCTGCCGATTAAATCGGTTAAATAATATTCTTTTTGGGCATTGTCATTTTTCAGCTTAGCTAAATTCTCCCAGAGCCATTCGGCTTGAAAACAAAGATAGCTCGGATTAACTTCTTTAATTTCTTTCTGGCTTTCAGCGGCATCTTTTTTTTCAACAATCGCGCAAACTCGGCCTGAGTCGGTGCGGATAATCCGGCCGAAATCATAAAAATTAGCTCGCCAGTCGGAAAAATCCGGAATTGTTACCGTGGCCATCGTCAATATTGCTCCCGTTTCCAAATGAGCAGCGGCAATTTTTTTTATTGTTTCGGCGGAAACCAGCGGATGATCACCGTATAAAACCATAATATTTTCCGCTTTGCCGGCTAGCTCATCTTTACTGCACATTACCGCATGGCCGGTACCCAGTTGTTCGGCCTGAAAAATATAAGTATAGTCCGAACCCAAAGCCGCTTTAATCATGTCGGCTTTTTGTCCGACAACAATTGCCGGTTTGGCGCAAACGCCGGAGGCTTTAATTGCTTGCAGCAAACGGCTAATCAAAGGCTTGCCCTTGAACGGAACTAAAACCTTCGGCAATTCCGCGTTATTCATTCTTTTGCCGTGGCCGGCCGCCAAAATAATAATTTGGATTTTACCCATAATTTAAATTTTAAATTCCAACCGGCCGGGTTTAACGTTGGCAGCAAGCCGGTCAGCGGCGGTCAGCTCATAAATATTTTTTAATAAATTTATTTCTACTGCCGTTTGTTCCATCTGGCGCCGGCCAAACATTGCCTTTTGGGATTTAATGGCAACGTCGAAGTCCAATTCAATAACGCAGCCTAAATTAGCGGCATAGTTGGTAAAAGAAATAATATCGCGGGTGATAGTGCCATAAACAAAGCTACAGGCGCCAATGATCCGGCCGGTAAAAATCGAGGTATTAATGGCGGTTTTGCTGTAATCGCCGATGACCGTGCCCAAAAACTGCTGGCCGGTTTCAACACCCCCGATTTTAATCAAGCTATAGGTATTTTTCAAGTCGGAATTGGAAGTCCCGGCGGCAATATTAACCCACTCGCCCAAATAACTATGGCCTAAAAATCCATAATGCTGCTTATTGGAATAGCCTTGAATAATCGTCGCTTCTATTTCCCCGCCAATTTTGCAAACCGGGCCAATGCAACATTTGTCTTTAACCGCGGCGAATTCCTTAATTAGACAGTTAGAGCCGATATAAAGCGGACCGGCTAAATAAACAAACGGCGAAATTTTGGTCTTTTCATCGATGATAATTATGCCATTGTCGGTGTTAAACGAAATGTTATCGGCCAGTTTGACCCCGCCACCGACGAAGACGTTTGGCTTAATTTCTTTAAAATTAATTTTCAAATAATCCAAATTATCATTAATAATTTGCTGATTATAAACGATGACTTCCCAGGAATAATTAAAACTTGGCCATTGGACTTGAATCATTTTTAAATCCAGCTTTTTTGAGTACGCTTCCAATTCGTTATAATTAGTAATTGGCTGATTAGCGGCGACAATTGCCCCGATAATTTTTTCCCCATTTTTCAAAATTAATTCTTGGTCAAATCTGATCGTCTCGGCCAACTTTTTGGCTAAGGTGAAACTCGGGATTAAACTGCCGTTAAGATATAAAACGTAACCAGTATCCGCCTCTTTGGCCGGATACTTTTTTGCAACAATTTCTTTCAAATGATCGCGAACCAGATAGCCAACACCGGCTTGGGAAAAAATTGTTTTAATGACTTGGACTAAATTAGCCGCCCCGCAAAAAATATCAAAACTCGGCCGGGTTAAGGTAATCGGGTATAAGTTACTGGCTTGATTGTCTTCGTATAAAATTATTTTCACATGTTTTCATTTGTCATTCTGAGGCCGAAGGCTGAAGAATCTCTGACCTGCCTGCCGGCAGGCAGGGATTCTTCAGTCGTCCCAACATAAAATCGGAGCTCCTTCAGAATAACACAAAAAATAATTACTCAACCGTTACACTCTTAGCCAAATTTCTCGGCTTATCAACGTCGCAGCCTTTCAAAGTCGCAATATGATAAGCCAAAAGCTGAAGCGGAATCGTGTTTAAAATCGGGGTTAAAAAGTCTAAAGCCTTTGGCACGTAGATCACATGTTCGACGATTTTAGCAATCTCATCATCCCCAACCGAAGCAATGGCAATTACTCTGCCGCCCCGGGCCTTAACTTCTAAAATATTAGAAACAATTTTATCGTAAGTGTAATCTTTATTAGCCAAAAATAATACGGGTAACTGCTGATCAATCAAGGCAATCGGGCCGTGTTTCATTTCCGCGGCCGGATAGCCTTCGGCATGAATATAAGAAATTTCTTTCAGCTTCAAAGCGCCTTCCAAAGCCACCGGGAAATTTAAGCCGCGGCCTAAATACAAAAAATTAGTGGCTTGTTTGAATTCACTCGCTAAACTTTTAATTTCCTCGTTTTTCTCTAACAACTCTTTAACCAGAGCCGGCACGGCTAAAAGTTCCTTTAAAATTTCTTTGGCTTTATCGGCTGACAAATTTTTTCTGAGCCGACCCAGATAAACTGCCAGTAAGTTCAAAATGGTTAGCTGTGAAGTAAAAGCTTTGGTTGAAGCCACGCCGATTTCCGGCCCGGCATGCAAAAAACAGCCCGCATCGACTTTTCTGGCAATTGTTGAACCGACGACGTTGCAGATACCAAAAGTAATTGCGCCCTTTTCCTTGGCTAATTCCAAAGCGGCCAAAGTGTCCGCGGTTTCACCCGATTGGGAAATAACAATGACGAGACAGTCCGGCCCAATGACCGGATGGCGGTAACGAAATTCCGAGGCATATTCGACTTCAACCGGAATTTTAGCCAAGTCTTCGATTAAAAATTCCCCGACTAAGCCGGCGTGCCAGGAAGTGCCGCAAGCGACAATAATGACCCGCGAAACTGATGTCAGCCTTTTTTCAATTTCATCTAATCCCCTAATCTTAACTTGTCCGTCATCTAATAAAACCCGGCCGCGCAAGGCATTAGTAATACTGTCCGGCTGCTCAAAAATTTCTTTGAGCATGAAAGTATCAAAACCGCCTTTTTCAATTTGTTCTAGATTCCAACTGATTTCTTCAACCTTTTTTTCAATGCCATTACTATTAATTAAGTTATTAACTTGATGGCTGCCAGCGGTAATCGTAATTACTTCATTGTCGTCAAGGTAAATCACGTGTTTGGTGTAAGAAATTATCGCCGAAGCGTCGGAAGCGACTAGATATTCGCCCTGGCCAACGCCAACGACCAGCGGACTGCCTTTTTTCGCCGCCACGATTTTATCCGGCTCATCGGCGCAAAAAACCACCAGACCATAAGTTCCTTCCACCTGTTTCAAAGCTAAAATCACGGCTTGCTCCAAAGTTTTGCCCGGTTTATATTTCTCAATCAAATGAGCCAAGACTTCCGAATCAGTCTGCGAAACAAATTTATGGCCTTCGGATTGCAAAACTTTTCTCAAAGCCAAAAAATTTTCAATAATCCCATTATGAACAATGGCAATTTTTCCAGTGCAGTCAAAATGCGGATGAGCGTTAACTTCCGACGGAATGCCGTGAGTCGCCCAGCGGGTATGAGCAATGCCAATACTGCCGGAAAGCTGCCGGTCTTTGATTAAATCCGCTAACTGCGAAATCTTGCCTTTTAATTTCACTTGCCCGATTTTTTGACCGTCCCAAATCGCTAAGCCGGCCGAATCATAGCCGCGATATTCAAGCCGCTTCAAGCCGTCAATTAAAATCGGGCTTGCTTGTTTTAAACCGATGTAACCGACTATCCCACACATATATTTTAATTTCTAAGCTCTAATTTCGAAATTCTAAACAATATTTAATAACTAAATTCAAATTTTCAAAAAAGTTTTAAGTTTTGGAAATTGTGATTTTGAATTTATTTCGGATTTAGAATTTCGGATTTAGAATTTAATTATAATTTATTCTAGTTTCTGCCAAGCAAAATTAAAGAGTATCCATTGCGTTTTATAAAGATTGTTATCTTCAATAATGATGCCAATCGGCCGGTCATTACTGTCAACGGAAATCATCGCCACTTTGCCGGCATAAATCAAAGTATAAGTCGGGGCGCTTTCTTTGGTCGTCAGCCATTTTCTTTCGTCTAAACCCCGGATTTCACCGCCCGGTCCGACCGAAATTACTTTGACATTGACGTTGGCCTTAATCCGCTGATCGGTAAAATCTGGAAACAATTCATAAATATATTTTTTAATGGTTGAAGACGAATAAACATAATATTCTTTCTTTTCCGCCGCAAGGCAGGAGGCAATGACGTCCTGTAAAATTATTTTAACGCCGGCGTCCCCTTCATAAAATTTAACCACCGGTTTATTTTCCGCATTGTCATAAATTGATTTTAGTTGAGGAATAATCTGATCAACATCGCCCTTAATCTTTTCTAAGTCTTGTTGTTTTTTTTCTAAAACATCCTTTAGCTTAGCCGGATCTTCGGCAATAAAATATTGCTTTTTATCCTGATGGTAATAACTGACCAAGCCCAGCTCGATTAAAGCCTTTAAAATATCATAAGTCGTGCCGCGGTTAATCCCGGCTTCCAGGGCAATTTTTCGTACCGGTGTTGGCCCCAGTTTCAGAGATGACAAATAAACCTTGATTTCCTTGTCAGTTAGGCCTAAATTTTGGAGGATTTTTTCAATCATACCCGGTAGTAGTCCCCCACTTGTTTTATTAAAAGTGAAAGACGAATATTTTATCAACTATGTTTTAACCTTTATCCGGCAGTAATCTCCTCTATTAAGTGTGGGATCACTACCGGGATATTAATAATAGCTATCTTATAATGGATTTTAAAACTTGTCAATTTTTTTCCGACAAAATTGTGGATAAAATAAAAAAATAGCTAATTAAAGCTATTTTTTTAGTAATATTTTGTCAACTACTACTGATTTTTTATCTTCAAAAAATAATTATTTAACGTAGGCACTAATCTAAAATCTAAAGCACTTGCCGAAAGTAATTTTTTTGATTTAATATCTAAGCGTTGGTACATAAATTCCATTTTTTCTAAAGTCACCCTATTCCCTTCGTCTCGATAATAATCTAATAAATTCTGATCAAAAAAAGCAAAGCTGTCACATACTTTCAGCTTATTGGCCAAAACGGTACCACCAAATTCATGAGCAATGATTAAATCTTTAACCTGATTAACAAGATATTTTTGGCCGACGGCTATCAAAATTTCTCCCGCAATTTTAGCACTAATCTTGCTATGGCTTTTTTTATAATCAATATAGTTTTTAAAATTTTTACGATGGGCACGACGTTTATCAAACAACCGATCACAATCATGAAGAGCCGTTGCTAATTCTAAGGCTAATGATGGCTTAGAGTTTAATTTATAAAGCCAAGTTAAAGCACAAAAAATATGATTTATCTCATGGCGCAGTCGGTCAACACTAATATCTGAATGACTTATCAATCCAATAATAACTTTTTTGGTGCTTGGCTTGATTTTAATAGCTTCATCAATCATAATTTAATTTTATCACAGTAATTTTTTTAAAAAAAGGGGGACCAAAACTAATTGATCCCGACACATCAAAGAACTTGGCTAATGCCATCGACAAACCAGCCGACAGCTTCCGGATGACAAAACGGATTAGGATAAGGGTTGACATCAATAACATGGTCACCAACAAACTCAACGCAGAAAAAGTCGAGCTGACTTTGTCGCCAAATCTGATCAACTACTTCCATTTCCGATGCCAAAGTTGTGTCGATCATGACTTTGGGCCGTCGCTCTTCTGCCGGGCAAGTAAAAACACACGACTTGGTCGCCGTAAAACAGTGCCCGAAAATCCAATAGACGGTATGAGTAATACCAGAATGGTTTGGTATCAGCTCCTGGTAAAAACCCAATTCATCTGAAGAATGGATTCGACCGCGTTCAACCAGATGGACAAGATGACCATCAACTGATTTATGGACAACCTGCTGTCCAAAATCGGCCGGAATACCACCAGGATAACCGTAATACCAACGCGGCTGCCTGATCGCGTATTGCTGTAAGAATATACACAAACCAATCCGATTATACAACATACTTGCAATATTGTACCGGTTCATTACCCGCACACCGGTCAATTCGTAAGCTTCCAGAACCGAAGTAAAGCGGTGCGGTATGCCAAGATCAAAATGAACCACAGCATCAAACTGCTGGCCCAAAGACTGCTGACCGAGGGCTACTGATGGAGCTAGGGCTTTGCTATTTTCAGGGTGGCAAACCGAAATACCGCGGGCGCGCAGTCCGGCAACTATTTTGTTAGTTTTATCGCGAACATCAGAACCAATATCAATGAACAACACACTATTCATGATGGTAACCTCCCAAGTTAGGACGAACAATTCTAAGTGACAAAATTATTTATTTGGAACTGGTCAAATACCCAATTTAATCACTTGAATTATTGTTCCGCTCAAAAAATTACCAATTATCCTAAAAAATAGCCCACCCGGTTAATTTTTACCAACATGCTTAATCACCCGCGATAGCTGATTGATGTAACCCCATTCATTGTCATACCAGGAAACAATATTGACCATGGTTTCGTCCACCACTTCCGTCAGCAGGCCGTCAATGATGGAAGCGCAGGGATTGCCGCGATAGTCAACCGATACTAGCGGCAGCGTGGAAAAATCCATAATGCCTTTAAGTTCGCCCATGGCCGCGTCTTTTAAGATTTTATTGACCGCTTCGGCGGTGGTCGATTTTTCTACTTCCAAAGCCAAATTGATCACCGAAGGCAAAACTACCGGTACGCGCATGGCGATGCCAGAAAGCCGGCCGGCTAATTCCGGAATCAGCTTGCCGATCGTTTTGGTCGCGCCGGTGTCGGTTGGAATAATGGATTCGGTCGCCGCCCGCGCCCGCCGAAAATCTTCTTTTTTGTGCGGCGCATCGACTAGATGCTGATCATTAGTATAGGCGTGCACCGTAACCATATAGCCGTGCTTGATTTTCAAGGCCGGCTGGATGGTTTTGATTATCGGCGCCAGGCAATTTGAAGTGCAGGAAGCGGAAGAAATTATAACATGACTGGCCGGATCAAAAGCGTCCAAATTGACGCCCGGCACCAGTGTGATATCCTCGTCTTTGGCCGGCGCTGTAATGATAATGCGCTTGGCGCCGGCTTTAAGGTGCAATTCCGAATCGGCTCGGCTTCGAAAAACGCCGGTTGATTCAATGACAATGTCAACTTCCAGCTCTCGCCAGGGGCAATTCAGCGGCGTCAGGTGGCAATACAAAGGAATTGATTTTCCATCAACTAATAATTTTGTCTCTTCAGCGCTGACGTCCTTATCCCAAATCCCGTAGCAGGAATCATATTTAAGCAAATGGGCATAAAAGGCAACACTGGAAGGACTATTAATTGCGACAATTTGAACGGCCGGGTCGTCAAACATCTTTCGAAAAATGAGCCGACCCATGCGGCCAAAACCATTAATGGCAATTTTTATTGGCATAATATTGAGTTAGTTTAAATCTGATTAATGTAAGTAATAAAAAAAGACTCTCACTCTTTTATTGCTAGCGATTAGCGCCATTCTTTGACTGCTAATTTATAAATTTCGGGGTTGCCCACGTCAAACCACTGGCCGGCAAAAAGATAGCCAAAAATTTTCCGTTCTTCAACTAGCTTAGGAAAAACATCTTTTTCCAATCTCTTGCAGTCGGGATTAAGGTAATCAAAAATCTTTGGTTCAAAAATATAAATCCCGGCATTAATCACATTGGATAAATCCTTTCTGGCATCGGGCTTTTCTAAAAATGAATAAACCCGGCTGCCTTGAACCCGCACCACTCCCCAATCCGATGATTTATTGACCGAAGTTAAGGCCATCGTCACTAACCCGCTACTGCCGAAATGAAAATCAATCATGTCGTCAAAATCAATATTAGCCAAAACATCACCGTAATAAACAATAAAAGGATTATCGCCGATCGTTTTCTTAATCTGCAAAAGCGGTGCCACCGTGCCGACTTGGGATTTGCCTTGCTCGACATAAGTAATTTTGACGCCGAATTTTGAACCGTCGCCGAAATGCTGTTTAATTTTCGCTCCCTGATGACCGATGGAAATAATCAAATCGCGCACATCATACCGGCGCAAATTTTCAATGATATATTCCAAAACCGGCCGACCGGCAACTAAAATCATGGCTTTCGGCATTTCATAAGTAAACGGCCGCATCTTCAAACCGATGCCGCCGGCTAAAATCACGGCCTTTTTTATTTTCGGCGCAAACTGCTTAACTAAAACATACTCAATGGCGTGAGACCGGTTTCGAATCCGGGCGCCATCAATATATTCATCAAGTTGCTTTAAAATCTCTTTTTTTAGCGTAATTGTCAGTCTTGATCTGTCCATAGAGTTGGTTTATAGCTTGTAAAGTTCCTATTTCCTGCCAGCTGCAAGCTACTTACTATAGTATCATACTATATCATACAAAATACTAGGTCAAGACTAATAATCTGTGGATAAATAAAAAACCTTCTGACAAAGGCTTGGCTAAGTCTAAAATTTTAGTTAAGCTGGCTGGCCGCTGGCCGATCTAAAACAAAAGTCACATTATTATGCTGCTGTAAAACCGACGCCGGTAATTCCTGGCTGACCGGACCGGAAATTGCTTTGGCGATAGCTTCGGCCTTTGGCTGGCCGGCGGCTAAAACGATGATTTTTTTGGCTGCCATTATGGCTTCTAATCCTAAAGTAATGGCTTTGGTCGGAACTATTTTAGGGTTACTAAAAAATCGAGAGTTAGCCTCAATGGTATTATCGCTTAAATTAACAATTCTCATTTCGGATTCAATTGCCGAACCCGGCTCATTAAAACCTAAGTGGCCGTTTTGGCCGATGCCTAAAATTTGTAAATCAAGCCCGCCTCGATTGATGATTTCCTCTTCATATTGCCGGCAGTAATTACCGGCCTTAACTTTGGCGACTAAGCCGTTAGGAATAAAAACGTTTTCTTTTTTAATATCAATTTCCTTAAACAAATTATGCCACATAAAATAGCAATAACTTTGTTTGTCACCGCAACCCAGACCTAAATATTCATCAAGATTAAAAGTCGTCACCCGGCTGAAACTAATAATCCCCTGTTGATAAGCTTTGATCAAATTATGATATAGCCCTAACGGCGTACCACCGGTCGGCAGACCCAAAACTGAATCGGGCTTTAACTTAATTTGCTTAATAACCAAATCAGCCACTTGAGCGGAAAGGTCATTATAATCTTTGGTGACAATAATCTTCATATTTTTTAATATTATACCATAAATCAAAAAGCTCCACTTAGTAAAGTGGAGCTTAATGTTAAACTGGCAGTGACCTACTTTCCCCTTGAAAGAGTATCATCGGCGCTGGCAGGCTTAACTTCTGTGTTCGGGATGGGAACAGGTGTTTCCCTGTCGCTAAAACCACCAGAAGCACTTCGCCCAAACTTTGGGCAAAGCTTCTTCTGAAAATTTTTATTATAATTGCAAGTAGCGTTTCTACGCTTTATCCCAATTCTTGTGGTTAAATAGATCGGTAATTAGTATGGCTCGGCTCAAAGCATTACTGCTCTTACACCTGCCACCTATCAACCCGGTAATCTTCCGGGAACCTAATATCGAAATCTAATCTTGGGGACGGCTTCGCACTTAGATGCTTTCAGCGCTTATCCAAACCGAATGTAGCTACCCAGCTCTGCCCCTGGTAGGACAGCTGGCACACTAGAGATTCGTCCATCTCGGTCCTCTCGTACTAGAGATGGGCCCCCTCAAATTTCTACGCCCACAGTGGATAGGAGACCGACAATTTGTTACTTTGCAAAACCACATCCTTAACTTCTAATGCTCTGTGGCGCTCTGACATTTCTATCAGAATCTGCATGTCGCCATGCAGTTCGGACTATATCTTATCCCGATTATGCGGGATTTCGGCGTATAGTCTCTGAGGATTCCAAATAATCTAACAATAACTTTTGATCAATTTTTCGATACTTACCCTGCTGATTCATTTGATAGGCTAAATTAAGTATCTTTTTACTACCGGCCAGGGTCGAATGTTCTTTACTATTTAACAGATTAACTATTTGTTTGAATAGAACAAATGAACTGTTTTTGTCTGAAAGCAATGGATACTTTTCAAAAAATGGAATTATCCTACTAATAAGATCAATTCTATTTCTGACAACATAAACCAAAGTGTCGTCTCTAATATTTTGCCTGTGGTTACTTTTTATATAGCCACAACCAAAATACTTTTTGATCTCTAATAGGGTTTCCTGCCGCAAAAAACTTTGATTAATATGAAACTCGGGAATGAATTTCAAACCAAATTTCATTTTTAAATCTTTGTAAATTGCGACGTGAAAAGTTCCTTCACCTTCAGTAAAACCGGTAATATACCATGGACTTAGATTATTTGGCCTTTCCTGCTGATTGTCTGCACTCATACACTTTTTTACTTAGCTATAATTATTATAGCTAAGTAGTGTGAGATTCTCAAGCCTCACTCCTTTGAGGCTTTCCAGATTTTCCAGCATATAGCCGAATTTATAGACAGCACGAGTCTACTGTCTCACGACGTTCTGAACCCAGCTCGCGTACCGCTTTAATTGGCGAACAGCCAAACCCTTGGGACCTTCTACAGCCCCAGGATGCGATGAGCCGACATCGAGGTGCCGAACCTGGTCGTCGATGTGAACTCTTGGACCAGACTAGCCTGTTATCCCCGGAGTAGCTTTTATCCGTTGAGCTTCCGCCGTCCTAT